>Ga0207689_10000037_pt1 | contig 94807 bp, 87 predicted proteins | sample KBSMisM52_FD_184312 | JGI IMG/M metagenome (GOLD analysis project Ga0207689, IMG submission 184312) | Miscanthus rhizosphere microbial communities from Kellogg Biological Station, Michigan, USA - KBS Miscanthus M5-2 (SPAdes) (version 2) | ecosystem: Host-associated > Plants > Roots >...
CGACGGCGGCATCGACAAGTCGGTCACGGCGCCGATCTCGCTCATCGTCTCCGCTTTCGCGCCCGTACCCGATGTCCGCAGAACGCTGACCCCGCTGCTGCAGATGGATCAAGGCGAGACGACGCTGCTGCTGGTCGATGTCGCGGGCGGCCGCCGGCGCCTGGGCGGCTCCGCGCTGGCCCAGGTCTATGGGCAGCTCGGTAACGAGCCGCCGGACCTCGACGATCCGGATCGGTTGGCCGGCTTCTTCGCGTTCGTCCAGAAACAGCAGCGCGAGTTGCAGATCCTCGCCTATCACGACGTCGCCGATGGCGGATTGTTCGCGACCCTCGCGGAAATGGCGTTCGCTTCGCGTTGCGGGCTCGATATCACGCTCGATGAAATCGCGGCGGAGCCGCTGCCCGCGCTGTTCGCCGAAGAGCTCGGCGCCGTGCTTCAGGTGCGGGCCAGCGACGCGGGCGCCCTGGTCCATGCGGCGCACGACGACGGGCTTGCTGCCGCGATCGTCGGCATGCCGGTGGCCGGCGACCGCGTCCGGATCATGCGGCATGGCGCGTTGCTCCTCGACGAGGCGCGCATCGATCTGCATCGCGCATGGTCGTCCACCACGCATGCGCTGCAGGTGCTGCGCGACCATCCGGAATCGGCCGAACAGGAACATGCGCGCATCCTCGACACGGCCGACCCGGGGCTCACGCCGCGATTGACGTTCGATCCGAACGACGATATCGCCGCGCCCTATATCGCGAGCGGCGCGCGGCCCCGCGTCGCGATCCTGCGCGAGCAGGGGGTCAACGGACAGGTCGAGATGGCGGCGGCCTTCGATCGCGCGGGCTTCGATGCCTACGACGTGCACATGACCGACCTGGCCGCCGGCCGGCGCTCGCTCGCCCACTTCAACGGCTTCGCGGCGGGTGGCGGATTTTCCTACGGCGACGTGCTGGGTGCCGGCGAGGGCTGGGCCAAATCGATCCTCTTCAATGCGAAGCTGCGCGACGACTTTGCCGCGTTCTTCGCGCGCCCGGCAACTTTTGCGCTGGGCGTCTGCAACGGATGCCAGATGATGAGCAACCTGCGCACGATGGTCCCGGGGGCGGCGCACTGGCCGCACTTCGTCCGCAACAAGTCCGAGCAATTCGAAGCGCGGCTGGCGATGGTCGAGGTCACGTCCTCACCGTCGCTGTTCTTCGCCGGTATGGCGGGCAGCCTGATTCCCGTCGTCACCGCGCACGGCGAAGGCTTCGCCGAGTTCCACGATCCGGCGGCGCTCGCGGCCGCGCAACCGCTGGTCGCGCTGCGCTTCGTCGACAATCGCGGCACGCCGACCGAGGTCTATCCCTATAATGCGAACGGCTCGCCGCAGGGGATCACGGGGCTCACGACGGCCGACGGACGGTTCACGATCCTGATGCCGCATCCCGAGCGCGTCCACCGCAGCGTGCAGATGTCGTGGCATCCTGCGGACTGGGGCGATGCCTCGCCGTGGATGCGCATGTTCCGCAACGCGCGCGTTGTGCTTGGTTGATGCCGTAGCGAAGGAGACGCCGGATGAAACTGACGGTGTACACGATCGACGGCATCACGCCGGTGGTCGATCCGACGGCGTTCGTGCATCCGTCGGCGGTGCTGATCGGCGATGTCATCGTCGGTCCGGGCGTTTACATCGGACCGTGCGCCGCGTTGCGCGGCGACTTCGGTCGCCTCGAGGTGCGCGCGGGCGCCAATCTCCAGGATTGCTGCGTGATGCACGGCTTTCCGGGCACCGACACCGTCGTCGAGGAAGACGGTCACATCGGGCACGGCGCCGTCTTGCACGGGTGCATCGTGCAGCGCAATGCGTTGGTCGGCATGAACGCGGTCGTCAACGACAACGCGGTGATCGGCGAGTCCGCGATGGTCGCCGCGATGGCGTTCGTCAAGGCGGGCTTCATCGTGCCGCCGCGCACGCTGGTCGCCGGCGTTCCCGGCAAGCTGGTGCGGACATTGACCGACCAGGAGCTTGCCTGGAAGGTCGAAGGGACGCAAAGCTACCAGGAGCTCGCGCGGCGCAGCGCCGCCACGATGAAGGCCACTTCGCCGCTCGCCGCACCCGAGGCCAATCGCAAGCGCATCGAAGTCGGCGAGCTGCTGCCGCTGTCGGTGCTCAAGGCCGGCAAGCGATGAGAATTCCGCGGCCGATTGCGCGATGGCTGCTGGGTTGGCTGATGATGACGGCGACCGTCGCCGTGGGCGCTCAGCCGCAGCGTCCGTTGAACGCCGTGGCGCCCGAGGAAATTCCCGCAGCGGCCGCCAATGCCGTGACGTTCACGCCCCCCGACTGGAACACGGTCCCGGATACGCCGCTCGGCGACATGATCCGGATCGGGCGCGACGTGTTCGTCGACACGCAGCGCTACGCCAAGCCGTACGTCGGCAACAAATTGAATTGCGTGAATTGCCATCTCGATGGCGGCCGGCTGGCGAACTCGGCGCCGCTGTGGGCCGCGTACGTCGCCTATCCTGCGTTTCGCTCGAAGAACAACCAGGTCAACACGTTCGAGCAACGACTCGAAGGCTGCTTCCGATTCTCGATGAACGGCAAGATGCCGCCGGCCGACAGCCTGGTGGTCGTCTCGCTGGTCAGCTACGCATTCTGGCTCGCGACCGGTGCGCCCGTCGGCGCGCAACTCGCGGGCCGTGGGTTTCCCGCAGTGCCGCAACCCGCGTTGACGCCGAGCGTGACGCGCGGTGCCGACGTCTACCAGGCGCATTGCGCGGCTTGTCACCAGGCCGATGGCGCCGGGCTGCGGGCGGACGGTCAATATACGTTCCCGCCGGTATGGGGTCGCGATTCGTACAACAAAGGCGCCGGCATGCACCGGATGCACACCGCGGCCGCGTTCATCAAGGCGAACATGCCGCTGGGACAGGGCGGCACGCTGACCGACCAGCAGGCGTGGGACGTCGCCGCGTATATCGACAGCAAGCCGCGGCCGCCGGATCCGCGGACCCGGACCCGTGCGCCGAAATGACCGGAAGCGCTTCGCGTGAAGGTTCAACATGAACGAGCGCACCTCATTGCCCGCTGAAGCAAGCCATCATGCCGGCAAGTGGTCGCACGAGCGAACGCAATCGCTCGTGCTCTTCTTCGCCACGGCCGTTGCGGTCGTGCTTTGCTACATGCTCATCCACCCGTTCCTGCCTGCGTTCGCGTGGGCCGTGGCGCTCGCCGTCGTCGCCCATCCACTGCACGTTCGAATCCTGCGGCTCCTGCCGTATCGCACGCTGGCCGCGGCGATCTCGGTCACGGTCGTGGTGATCGCATTGGTGGTCCCCGCGCTGCTGATCGCGAGCGAATTGACGCGCGAAGCTTCCGCGATGTCCGCAAGGATCTCCGATGAATGGACGTCCGGGAAATGGCAGGCGTTCCTGGACGGCCATCCGCAACTCGCGAGCGCGCTGGATTCGCTGCAGATCCATTTCAATCCCGCCGACGCGCGCACGAAGGTCGCCAGCGTCGCGATGGGTGCGGGGCTTCCCACTGTTCTGACGCACGGCCTGGAGGTCGCCGTGCAGACGCTGATCGCTTTTTTCCTGCTCTTCTATTTCTTCCGTGACCAGGGCAAGTTCGTCCGCGCCATGGAACGGCTGATCCCGTTGTCGAAGCAGGAAACCGATGAAGGGCTGCATCGCATCGCGGAAATGCTCCACGCCACGATCTACGGCACCCTGTTCGTGGCGTTCATCCAGGGCACTCTGGGTGGACTCATGTTCTGGTGGCTGGGCCTGCCGTCCCCATTGCTGTGGGGCGTGGTCATGGGCATGCTCGCGATCGTTCCGGTGCTGGGCGCGTTCGTCATCTGGGTGCCCGCCGCCATTTATCTTGCGCTGAACGGCGACATAGGCAAGGCGGTGATTCTCACGGTGTGGGGCGCGGTGGTGATCGGACTCATCGACAACCTGCTGTACCCGCTATTCGTGGGACAGCGCGCGCGGCTGCACACGGTGCCCGTGTTCATTTCGATCATGGGTGGTCTCGCGATGTTCGGCTCCGCCGGAATGATCGTCGGTCCCGTGATCCTGGTGGTCACCGTCGGCCTGCTGCACGTCTGGCGCGAGCGGATGGACCGCGCTTCGCAAGACCGGAATCCGCAAGCCTGAATTCGCGCAGCCGCTGCGTGGTCAGAACCCCGCGGCTTGCCCGTCGCGCCGCGGATCGGACGCCGCGATGTAGCCGTCGTCGGTCCTGACAATGAACTGGCCCGCGCCGAAATCCATGTAGGAATCGGGGACGCTGGCCATCGTGTGACCCATCGCCTGCAACCCGGCGCGCAATTCCGGAGGCGCAGAAGCCTCGAGATCGATCGATCGGCCCGCGTTGACTTTCCATCGCGGCGCATCGAGCACCGCTTGCGGATTCATCCTGTAATCGATGAGCCGCACCAGCGTCTGCACGTGGCCAGGCGGCTGAATCGGACCTCCCATCACGCCAAACGCCGCCAGCGGCGCGCCATTGCGCGTGACGAAACCCGGGATGATCGTGTGATAGGGCCGCTTGCCGCCGGCAACTTCGTTGGGGTGCCCGGGCCGCAGCGAAAAACCGGTCCCGCGATTCTGCAGGCTGATGCCGGTTCCCGGGACCACGACGCCCGCGCCGAAGCCCATGTAATTCGACTGGATCAGCGACACCATCATGCCGTTCTTGTCGGCGGCGCACAGGTAGACAGTGCCGCCTTTGGGCGGCTCGCCGGGGCCGAAGTCCTGCGCGTGCGCCGGGTTGATTTTCCGCGCGCGCGCGGCGAGGTAAGCACGATCGAGCAAGGCTGACGCCGGCACCGGCATCGTGCGCGGATCGCTCACGTAACGATGCGCGTCGGCGAAGGCGAGCTTCATCGCCTCGATTTCAAGGTGCTGCGTGGCCGCGCTGTCGGGCGGCATCGCGCGCAGATCGAAGTTCTCGAGGATGCCGAGCGCCATCAGCGCGGCAATGCCCTGGCCGTTGGGCGGAATCTCGTGGACGGTGCTGTCGCGGTAATCAAGCCCGAGGGGTGCGACCCAGTCATTGGTGTGCGCGGCAAAATCGGCGAGCGTATGCGCCGCGCCCGCGGATCGCGCGTGGCGCACCATCGCATCCGCCAATTCGCCGCGATAAAACGCCTCGCCGTCGGTGCGCGCGATTTTTTCCAGCGTGGCCGCCATCGCGGGACTCGCGAAGCGCTCGCCGGGATGCGGGGCGCGTCCGCGCGGCATGAAGTGCTCGAACCAGCCGAGATCGCGCGGCATGTGCGGGACCGCGAGCGCCCATTTTTCCGCGACGATCGGCGACACGAGGAAGCCGTCCCGTGCGTAGCGGATCGCGGGTTCGAACAGATCGGCGAAGGGCACCGTGCCGAACCGTTGCGACAACGCGCGCCAGCCGGAGACCGCGCCCGGGATCGTGACCGTCTCCCACCCGCGTTCGTGCATCGCGGTCCTGCCGGCGAAGCGCGCGGGCGTCCACGCCTGCGGTGCGCGCCCCGACGCGTTCAGTCCGACCAGCTCGCTGCCGGTCCACAGGATCGCGAAGAGATCCGATCCCAGGCCGTTGCTGCACGGTTCGACCAGCGTCAGCGTGATGGCGGTGGCGAGCGCGGCGTCGACCGCATTGCCGCCCTTGACGAGCATTGCGATGCCCGCTTGGGTGGCGAGCGGCTGCGATGTCGCGACCGCGTTGCGCGCGAAGATTGGCTGCCGGCGCGAAGGGTAAGGCAGATGCCAGTCGTAGTCCATGTCGGGTGCATTGTCCGCGTAGTGTCTCGCTGCCGCTGGGACGGGCGAGCCCGAAGCGTAGAAGCTCGCCGCCGTTCTGTCCAGCCTATGCGCGTCATTGGGAATGATCGCCGGTGCGCGGAAAAAAAAGGCAGGCCGCATGGCCTGCCCCTGGTGCGCGCGCTGCGATCGCTGTTACACGCCGCCCTTCGCGCGCAATTCCTTGAAATACCTGTCGAGGTACGCGGCCTGCAGGCGTTGCTGCAGTTGCGGCTTCACTTCGTCGAACGGAGGCACCTTCGCTTCGCGGATATCCTCGACCATGATGACGTGATAGCCGAATTGCGTTTGCACCGGCGCCGCCGTGAACTTGCCCTTCGGCGTGGCGACCATCGCGTCAGCGAACGGCTTGACGAAACCGCCGGGCGCGTTCCAGTCGAGATCGCCGCCGCGGTCCTTCGAGCCCGGATCCTTCGAACGCGCCTTCGCGAGCTCGTCGAACTTGCCGCCCTTTTGCAGTTGCGCGATGACGTCCTTGGCCTCGTCTTCCTTCTCGACCAGGATGTGCTTGACCTTGTATTCCTTGTCGCCCATCTGCGCCTTGATCTGGTCGTACTCCTTCCGCAGATCGGCTTCGGGAATGGGATTCTTCTTGATCCAGTCGGTCACGTAGGCGCGAACGAGCACCGTCTGCCCCGCGAGATCCATCTGGCCCTTGATATCGGCGTTCTTGTCGAGATTTGCCTTCTTCGCCTCGCGCACCAGCAGCTCACGCGTGTTGAGCTCCTCGCGGATCGCGTTGCGCAGCTCCGCGCTGTCCGGCTGACCCTGCGCCATGCGTTCCTTCAGCATGAGGTCGAACTGCGACTGCGGATAAAGCGCCTTGCCGGTCGCGGCGGCGGCAGGGGCGGCGGGAGCCGCGGCCTTCGGTGCCACCGGTTGCGCCTGCGAGGCGCCGACGGCGGCGACCGCGGCCAACGCCGCGATGATCATTCTGGTTCTGGTCATTGCATACATCCTTTCATCAGGAAGGAAACTCGTCCGGCGTATAAGCGCGAATCGCAAGCGCGTGCACGGGATGGGGAATCAAATCGGCGACGCGGTCAAGCACGGCCCGGTGCCGGGCCACGCGCGTCAAGCCTGCGAACTGCTCGGACACGATCAACAGCGAAAAGTGCCCGCCGCCGGCGGCTGCTCCGGCATGGCCCGCGTGGTCCGCGCTGTCATCGGCCAACTCGAACACGACCGGCGCGAGTGGCGCCAGACGGTCCTGCAACGTGGCCGCCACCGCGCTCATGGGCCACCTCCTTGCATTGCACTGCCAAGGCCGCGTTCGCGTGTCGGTGTCGAGCCAATCGCGCGGCGACGCGCGCGCAGCACCTTGCCTTCGGCCGCCGCGGTCATTTGGTTACCTTCGCGCTGCGCGCTCCGGTATTCGCCCTTGGGGCTGCCCGGCGCGCTCATGGCTTCTGCGGCTCCGTCATGTAGCGGGCCAGCACCAACACCTGCGCGACGGCGAACAGGACGAACAGGCCGATTCCGCCAAACACCTTGAAGTTGACCCAGGTATCGGTGGAGAAATGGAACGCGACGTACCAATTCAGCGCGCCCATCGCGGCAAAGAACAACACCCATGACCACGTCACGCGCGACCAGATCGCCCGCGGCAGCGTGAGGTCCTTCAGCACGTACGCGATGAGGTCGCGGCCGAAGATCAGCTTGCCCGACGCGAGTATCAACCCGAACGCGGCATAGAGAACGGTGGGTTTCCACTTGATGAACAGCTCGTCCTGCAGGATCAGCGTGGCGCCGCCGAACACGACGATGATGGCGAGCGACAGCCAATGGACCGGCGAGACTTTGCGCTTCCATTTGAACCACGCGATCTGCGCGATCGAGGCCACGATGGCGACGGCGGTCGCGACCATGATCCCCTGCAGCTTGAACGCGAGGAAAAATAGGATGAGCGGAAAGAAGTCCGCAAGTATCTGCATGGGTGTCGAAGGATCGCCGGTCTTCCTTAAGAGCGCCTTATTGGCTCAGTTGGCTTGCAGGCGCTGGCAGAAGCCGTTTCGGGCCACGGGGGGCCGGCCGATCGAAGTTCGTCCGCAATAGGGAAGCGCACCCGTCGCCGGGCAACCATCAATTATACCTCGTTTAGCCGCCGGCGTCTTCAAAGGGCTCGTACCTTTCCGGTTCACAGCCGTCGCACGCGAACCAGTCGCGCAAGCCGATCCCAGTCGAAGGCCGGGCCTGGATCGGTCTTGCGCCCCGGCGCGACATCGCTGTGCCCGACCGCCGCTTCGATCGGATAGCGGCGCTTGAGCGCCTGCAGCAGCGCCGCAAGCAACGTGTATTGGGCCGTGGTGTACGCGATGTCGTCGGCGCCCTCGAGCTCGATGCCGATCGAGAAATCGTTGCAACGCTCACGCCCGCGCCATGACGACACACCCGCGTGCCAGGCGCGCTCCGTACACGGGACGAACTGCAGCAGCGCGGCGTCGCGGCGAATGAAGAAATGCGCCGAGACCCGAAGCGAAGCGATCGCGGCGTAATACGGGTGGGCTCCGATATCGAGCGAGTTCGTGAACAGCCGGACGACACCGTCGCCACCGAACGTGCCCGGAGGCAGCGAGATGCCATGCACGACGACGAGCGACGGCGCCGTGCGCCGTGGACGCGCATCGCGGTTCGGCGACGCGATCCGCGTGGCCGCGGCGACCCATCCATTGGGGGCAACGGCGAGGGTGGGACTGGTGCGCATCGTTTCCTTCATGTGGGTGTAGGCGATGTCTCACCGTTGAAACAACGTCCAGCCGACTTCGCCGGGGCGACCGGGGGATTATCGTTTGCCAGTAGCTTCCATATGGAGAGCGCCATGCCAACTCCCAATGTCGCGTGCACTCCTGTCGTGCCGACCAAGGCCGGCCCGGCGTCGATATCGAAGTCCGACGGCAAGGGCGGCAATCGGATTCACGGCAAGACGATGCGCTGGACGTGGACCGAAGGGCCGACCGCCGGGACCACGCACGAGCACGTTTTCAACGACGACGGATCGATGGTCTGGAGAGTGACCGACGGCCCCAAGGCCGGCAAGAGCGGACGCGAAAAAAAATACGCCGATGAAATGATGACCGACGACGTCGGGGTCGTGTCCTACCTCGCGGACTCGGGCTACACCATCACGATGGTATTGAACTTTGGCGATCACCGCATGACCGGTTTCGCGTCGAGTGCCGAGGAATGGATGCCGGTCAAGGGAACGTTCGAGGTTGTCGGATAGCACGTCGACGCCACTCGCGGCGTCAACGCTCCGCTGCGAGCAGCTTCGCGAAATCGTCGGCCAGCGTAGGCCTGGAGCGCGCCGGCCAGATCGCGCTCAACTCGAGCATCGGCAGCATTTGCCGCTCGCGCACTTCACGAAAGTGAACGCCGGGAAAGGAAATCCCGCGCATCAGGCTGGATAGCAGCGAAACCCCGCACTTCGCGGAGACGCAGGCGAGCACGGTGAGCGTGCGGTTTGCCTCCTGGACGACGTGCGCTTCCTCTCCCATCCGCTGCATCGCGCTCAGGATTTCGCCGCGCAAATGCGGCACTTGGTCCTGGCCGAAGAACACCAGGCCTTCGCGGGCGAGGTCGCGCAGCGATACCTTGCCGTCGGCGCCCACTGGAACGTCCTCATGGACGACGGCCACCAGACGATGGCGGTTCAGCAGCCGTTGCCGCATCCGGCCGTTGACGGCCTCCGGCGTGTAGAGGACACCAATGTCGATCTCGCCCTTCTCGAGCGCGGCGACCTGCTCCATGTTGTTCATCTCGCGCAGCACGTATTGGACGTTGGGCGCGATCGCGCGATGCGCTCTCAGCGCACGCGGGAGCATCTCGTAGGCGGCCGAGGCCACGAATGCGATCCGCAGCGTCCCGGCCAGGCCTTGGCCGATCTGTCGCGCATGCACCTCGGCGGCATCGATGCGCGACAGCGACAGGCGCACGTCTTCCAGGATGGCCTGACCGGCCATCGTCAGCGTCGCGCCGCGCTGCGAGCGCATGAACACCTTGACGCCAAGCTCGGCCTCCAGCTTCTTGATCGACTGGCTGAGCGCCGGCTGGGCGATGCCAAGCTGATCTGCGGCGCGGGTCAGGGTGCCGCACTCGGCGATGGCCAGGAAGTGCCGAAGGTGGTGGAGCTGCATAACGGTTGCTTATGGAGAATGTAGTGCTTTATGACTGTTATCTTATCGAAAGTCGAGCGTAAACTGCAGTCGTCCGGCAACGCTCATGACGACCGCAAGCGGCGTCTTTCGCAATGGCCGGCGAGACGCCTTCCCAGCCCAAGCGCGCGGGAAAGGTGAGTCACCATCGGAGGATACGAAACATGAAATGCCTGACCGCGGCGGCGGGCCTCGCCGTCACCCTGGGGCTTGCGTTTGCGGCGACCACGTTGCCCGTCCGCGCCGCCGACTATCCCGACCATCCCATCAAGATGGTCGTCGCATACCCGGCAGGCGGCGCCACCGACGTCATGGCGCGCGCGATTGCGCAGCGCCTCGGCGACCGCCTGAAGCAACCGGTGGTGATCGACAATCGTCCCGGCGCCAGCGGCCAGATCGGCACCGACGTCGTGGCCAAGTCCGCGCCCGACGGCTATACGCTGATCTTCACCGCCGCGGATACGCACTCGATCAATCCGCACGTGTATCCGAAGATCGCCTACGACGCGCGGCGCGACTTCACCCCCGTCGCGCAGGTGGGCTACCTGCCGCTGGCGTTGATCGTGAATCCCTCGGTCAAGGCGACCAACGTCAAGGAATTCATCGCGCTCGCCAAAGCGCAGCCGGGCAAGCTGACCTACGCGTCGTTCGGCGTCGGCAGCTCGAGCCAGGTCGCGATGGAGATGTTGAAGGCGGAAACGAAGATCGACCTCCTGCACGTGCCGTTCCAGGGCGCCGCCCCCGCGGTCACCGCCATCATTGGCGGGCAGGTCGATGCAATGATGGTCCCGCTGACGCTCGCGGCGCCGAATCACCAGGCTGGCAAGGTGCGCGTGCTCGGGGTTGCCGCGCCGGCGCGCTTCGCCGGCGCGCCGGACCTGCCGACGTTCGCCGAGCAGGGCATTCCGCTCAACTCCGCACCGTGGGTCGGCATTCTCGCGCCCGCGAAAGTGCCGCAGGACATCGTCGACAAATTGAACCGCGAGGTCAACGCGGCACTGGAGGATGCGCAGCTGCAGGAGACGCTGCAGAAGAACGGGCTCGCGCGCGAGACCCGCAGCCAGCCGCAATTCAAGGCGTTTCTCGACACCGAATACGACCGGTGGGGCACGACGATTCGCGGCGCGAATATCAAGGCGGAGTAGGCGTCGATGCCGCGGTGGCGGACCTGCGCTTCCCAATCCATCACCAATGAGCCCTACATGAGAACGATCTTTGTCGCATTGTCATTGCTCGTCGGCGCGTGCTGGACCGCGTCCGCGCAGCAGCCAAGCGCCGCCACGTATCCGAACAAGCCGGTGCGCCTGGTGGTCCCATTCGCGCCGGGCGCCTCGACGGATATCCTCGCGCGCCTCGCCGCCGATGAGCTTTCCAAGCGATTGGGCCAGACCTTCGTCGTCGAGAACGTAGGCGGCGCCGGCGGCACCATCGGCACGTCGCAGGTGATCAAGTCGAAACCCGACGGCTATACGATCGTCGCCGCCACGCCGGGGCCGATCACCATCAGTCCCGTCGCGCAGAAGGACGTGCCGTACGACGTGGCGGACCTGCAAGCGATCACGATGATTGCCGGTGGTCCCGGCGCGCTGGTGGTCCCGAAGAATTCGCCGTACAAGACGCTGAAGGAGCTGATCGCCGCCGCCAAGGCCAAGCCCGGTTCGTTGTCGTTCGGCTCCGCAGGCGTCGGTGCGTTCAGCCACTTGAGCAGCGAGCTTTTCAAGACGTTGGCCGGGATCGACGCGGTGCACGTTCCGTACAAGGGATCGGGCCCCGCGCTGATCGACCTGCTCGGCGGGCGGCTGGACTTCTACATGGAATATTTTCCGGCGGTGCAGAAATACATCGACGCCGGTGAAGTGCGGGTGCTGGCCGTGACCACCGCGCAGCGCTTTCCGCTGCGCCCCGATATCCCGACGATGATCGAAGGCGGCGTGCCCGGCTATGAAGCGTCCGCGTGGGTCGGCCTCATGGCGCCCGCGGGCGTTCCGAAGGAGCTCGTCGACAAGCTGCAGCAATCGTTGGCGCAGTCGCTGCGCGATCCCGCCATCGTCACGCGGATCAACGGCATGGGGGTCGTGCCCGGCGGACAGCCGCCGGCCGAGTTCGCGGCGTTCATGGCGGCCGAGCGCGCGCGCTACAAGAAGCTGGTCGACGCAACCGGCCTCACGATCAGTCCGCAATGACCGCGCACATTCGCGCAATTGCATCATGAGAATCTGGCACCAGAGCTTCACGGTCCTCGAGGACCTGCCTGACTACCGCGCCGCGATGGAGGCGCACATCCGCAAGGTCGTGCGTCCGGACACCGAAGTGGTGATGCATGGCCTGATCCCCGGCACCTACACGTCCAACTACCCGGGATCCGACCTCGCCTACGGCTCGCTGTACACGATCCACGGCATGCAGTGGATCGTGCAGGCGCTGAAGGCGCAGCACGCGCACTTCGATGCGTTTGCGATGGCGACGCTGCCCAATCCGCTGATCCGCGAGATTCGTGCGCTGGTCGACATGCCTGTCGTCGGCTACGGCGAGGCGAGCTTCCACCTTGCCTGCATGCTGGGTCACCGCTTTGGCCTGCTGGTGTTCATCGACCGGATGATTCCGCTGTTTCGCGAGCAGATCGATTCGTACGGCTTGACGACCCGCTGCGCCGGCATCGAGCCCGTTGGATTCACGTTTCAGGATGTGCTGCCGGCGTTTCGCGATCCCGCGCCGCTGATCGCGCGTTTCGAGACCAGCGCACGCGCACTCATTGCGAAGGGCGCGGACGTGATCGTGCCCGGCGAGATGCCGCTCAATATCCTGCTCGCGGCGCACGGGATCAGCCGAGTCGACGACGTGCCGATCGTCGACGGGCTGGCGGTAACGATGAAGATGGCGGAAATGCTGGTCGACCTGCGCCGCAGCGTTGGCCTTTCACAGAGCCGGCACGGATGGAACGGCGCGGCGCCCAGGCCGGAGCGTGTCGACGAGGTGCTGGCGTTCTATGGCCTGAACCGGCTCTTCGACAAATAGGACGGCGCGAAGGCGAAGGGCGCGCGGCGTCCAATTGAACTGAAGGAGATTCCAAATGGCACTGCCCAAGAAGATCGTCATTCACGAGCTCGGCCCGCGCGAGGGCATGCAGATCGAGAAGAACCCGGTGTCGACGGCGGAGAAGGTTCGCCTGATCGATCTGTTGTCGGCGTGCCATTTCCCCGAGATCGAGGTCGTGTCGTTCGTGAACCCGAAGTGGGTCCCGCAGATGGCCGACGCGGAGCAGGTGGTCGAAGGCTTCACGCGTGCGCCGGGCACACGCTATACGGCGGTTTACCTCAACGTGCAGGGGATGAACCGCGCGCTGGCGACGAAGAAGCTCGATGTCGAGGGGAGTCTCAGCGTGACGGCGAGCGAGACCTTCTCGAAGAAGAACACCAATCGCTCGATCGACGAGACGTTCGTCGAGACCGCGAAGCGGGTCGAGGCGTTTCGCGAGGCCGGCGTGCCGGCAACGGAGGTCAGCGTGATGGCGGCGTTCGGCTGCAACTACGAGGGCGACGTCGACCCGAAGCATGTGATCGGGTTGATCGACCGGCTGCTGGGCATGGCGCGCGACAACGACCTCGACATCAAGCTGATCCAGCTCGCCGACACGATGGGCTGGGCGAATCCATTGGCGATTCGCAGGATGGTCGGCATGGTGCAGGATCGCTGGCCGGGAAAGCGCATCAACCTGCATCTGCACGATACGCGCGGACTCGGTCTCGCGAATGCGTTCGCGGCGATGGAGATGGGCGTCGACGACTTCGATTCCGCCGTAGCGGGGCTCGGTGGTTGCCCGTACGCGGGCTTCAAGGATGCGCCGGGCAACATCGCGACCGAGGACCTCGTGCACATGTGTGGCGAGTTGGGTGTGGAGACCGGCGTCGACCTCGAGCGGCTGCTCGACGTCGCACGCGAGGCGGAGAAAATCGTCGGGCATCCGCTGCCGGGCAAGGTGATGCGCGGCGGCCACCTGGCGTCCTACCGGCGCAAGGCGGCCGAACAGCCGCAACCGGCGTGACGAGCGCTGCGATGTCGGCAACCGGACAACCAACGTCCGCGGACTTCGACCGGTATCGCGGGATGACCGGGCGCACGCTGGTCGCCGGCATGCCGCTCGAGCGGGACACGCTGCGCCGCTTCGTCCAGGCGATCATGGACACCGACCCCCTTTACGTCGACGCCGTTCATGCAGCGGGCACGAAGTTCGGCGAGATGGTGGCGCCGCCGCTGTATCCGGTGCACGCGTTCCGCCCGCCCATCGGCGGACCCGATCCGCTCGACGTGCTGCGCACCGATCCCGACGCCGACGGCTCCGCCGGCAACGACGGCATGTACTTCGGCCTGACGCCGATCGATTCGCCGTTCAAGCGCCTGCTCAACGGCGGCAACGAAATCGAGTTCTTCCGCTGCCTCGCGGTGGGCGAGAAGTGCGTCGCGAATGCGCGCTACGCGGACGTGCAGCTGAAGCAGGGCAAGAGCGGATCGCTGCTGCTGGTCGTGATCGAGACGACGTTCAGCACCGAACAAGGCGAGCGCCTGCTGGTGAACCGGCAGACGCTGATCTGGAGATAGGCGATGGCGCTTCGCTGGAACGAGATCGAAGTCGGCGCGCGCGCCGGCGAGCTCGACAAGGGACGGATGAGCTCATCGCACATCATGCGCTGGTCGGCCGCCGTCGAAAACTGGCACCGGATTCATTATGACCATCGATTCGCGACCGAGCACGACAAGCTTCCGGACATCCTGATCAACGGCTCGTGGAAGCAGCACGTCCTCGTGCAACTCGTCAAGGATGCCCTCGGACCCGAGGGTTGGCCGTGGAAGATCAAGTTCCGCTACAGGAAGATGGACGTCGCCGGCGACTCGATTCGCGCCCGCGCGGAGGTCGTCGCCAAGCAGGAGATCGACGGCCTGGGTTTCGTCACGTTGCGCGTGGAGCTGACCGACCAGAACGGCGCGGTTTCCACCGGCGGCTTTGCGATCGGCGTGCTGCCAGTGCCTGGCGGACCGAGGGTGCCCTATCCGTTCGTCCCGAAGCCGGCCTTTGAGGCCGTGCAGATGCCCGCCGATGAGTGAGCAGGCCGGCCCGTGCGTGCGTTGAACCTGGCCGACCTGCTCGCGCATGACGCCGCGCATTTCGCCGGCAAGCCAGCGCTGCGCCTCGACGGCCGTGAGCTCACGTTCCGGGAGCTCGCCCGGCTGGTGGACGACCAGAAGGCGCTGCTCGGCCCGTTCATTGCGCCTGGGGACCGTGTCGCGCTCTGGTTCCACAACTCGTTCAACTGGCTGGCGGCATTCCTCGCGCTGAACGCGCTGGGGGCGGTGTCGGTGCCCATCAACACGCGGCTGACCGCCGCCGAATTGCAGGTGATCCTGCGCGATGTGCGGGCGCGGGCGCTGATCACCGTGGCCCACTATCGCGCACGCAACTACCTCGATGAAGCGATGGGCGCGCTCGATGCGCTCGACGCGGGGATGATTGTGTTCGATGCGTCCGACGGCTGTCCGGCGACCGGGTGGCCGGTGATCCGCGAACGCCGTCCGCTGCCACCCCGCACACCAACTGGTGTCGACGACCTGTTGTGCATCCAATACACGTCGGGTACCACGGCGCTGCCGAAAGGCGCGATGCTGACCAATCGCGCCTATCTGCAGACAGCCACCTACGTGGCGCGCTGCCAGCGGCTGACGCCGAATTCGAGCTTCATCAGCGCGGCGCCGTTTTTCCATTGCAGCGGGACGATGCACGCGATCACCGTGTGCCTGCTCGCGGGCTGCACGCTGAATGCGCTGTCGGCCTGGGACCCGGAGCGTTTCCTCGACGAGACGCTACAGCACGACTGCGACATTTCGCACATGGTGTATTACCGCGACGTGCTGGCGCTCGGCGCCGAGCGCGCGCGCCCGCGTCTCGCGACCATGCGCGTGACGCACGATCTCGGCACGCGCGATTACCTCGCGCGCATTCACGATGAGTTGGGCATTGCCGGCGTTTCCAACATCTACGGGATGACCGAGACCTGCGGCAATTTCGCGATGTGGTTCCCGGATGACGTGCTGGACAAGCGGCTGTCGGCCAATGGGCGTCCGCAGCCGGGCAATGGTGTGCGCATCGTCGATCCGGACACGGGCGCGCAACTGCCCATCGGCGCAGCGGGCGAGATCCAGATGAAGGGATCGACGGTCACGCCGGGCTACTTCAATCGGCCCGATGCCACGGCCGCGGCGTTCACCGCGGACGGGTGGCTGCATTCCGGCGACCTCGGGACGATCACGCCCGACGGCGACCTCGTCTACATCGCGCGGCTGAAGGAAATCATCCGCGTTGGCGGCGAGAATCTCGCGCCGGCCGAGGTCGAGCAGGCATTGCGCGACGCGTGTCGCGTCCAGCAGGTCTGTGTGCTCGGCATTCCCGATGCGCGCCTCGACGAGGTCGCGACAGCGGTGGTCGTGGGCGCAAGCGGTACCGACTGGCAGGTGGTGCTGCGCGAAATGCGCACGCGGCTGGCCGGCTTCAAGATGCCGAAGTCGATCTACACGGCCGACGAGCTGCCGATGACCGCGACCAATCGCGTGCAACGCGCGGTACTTCGGGAGTGGATCGCCGATGGCAAGCTCACACGCGTCGTGTGAACGCCGACGCAAGAATTCGGCTGGAGCGGGTATGAGCCTGGCGGGCCATTACCCGAAGGCCGACGCTCCAAATCAAGTAACGCACTGCACGAACAAAGAGGGCGAAACATGAGCAGCATCGCAGTGGCTGAGCGCGCGGAGACCGCAGCGAAGGAATTCATCGATCGACTGGCCAGCATCGTCGGCGCCGACGCGGTCCTGACGTCACCCACGGACCGGCAATTCTATTCGCTCGATTTTTCGGAGGAGGGCGGTGCGATCGCGATGGCGGTCGTCAAGCCCACGACGGCGGAGCAGGTCGCGGCGATCGTGCGCGCGGCGGGCGCGGCCGGCGTGGCGGTGAATACGCGCGGCGGCGGCATGTCGTACACGAAGGGTCACGTGCCAGTGCGCCCGGAGACGATCATTCTCGACGCCACCGGGTTGAATCGCGTGCTCGAGGTCAACACGGTCGATCGCTATGTCTCGCTCGAAACCGGCGTGCGATGGGTCGACCTGCGCGCGGCGCTGCACGACACCGGATTTCGCGTCCCGTATCTCGGCACGCTGTCGGGCAACTTTGCCACCGTCGGTGGCGGACTGTCGCAGAACGCGACCGGCATGGGACGGATGACGCTGGCCGAGCACGTGCTCGGACTGGAAGTCGTGCTGGGCGATGGGCAGATTCTGAAGACCGGTTCCTGGGCGACCAGCAACACCGCGCCGTTCTATCGCTATAACGGTCCCGATCTCACGGGCCCGTTCCTTTGCGATTCGGGCGCGTTCGGCATCAAGACCAAAGTCCATCTGCTCCTCGAGCCGTGGCCGAAGATGTCGTTCGGCTGCGTCACGTTCCCGGATCGCGTGTCGCTGGTCGAGGCGCAGGCGGCGATGGCGCAGACGGGCTGGCACACCGAGGCATTCGCGTTCGATGGCCGCTTTCTCGACGAATACACGCACCATCCGAAGCCAACCAGGGAAGCGAAGCAGGCGATGGTGAAAAAATTCCTCGCCGACAATCCAAACAAGCTGCGCGCGTATCGCAACCTGATACGCGCGTGGCATCCGTCCGGCCTCGGCTTTCTCAAAGGCCTGCCGAACGCCATGTACTACGTCGCGGAGGGTCACGACCAGGCGGCCGCCGATAGGACGGAGGCGCGGATCGCGAAGCTGTGCAAGCGCTTCGGCGCGCGCGCGCTGCCGACCACGATCCCGTTCGGCCTGCGCTACGGTCCCTACCTCAACGTCGGCGAGATCATGGCCAATCGCGACGGCGAGGTGAATTTCCCGATCAACGCCAAGTTCCAGGCATCGAAGGCGGTCCCGGCGATGCGCGCATTCGAGGCGTTCGTCGCGCAGAACCAGCCGCTGCTCGACCGGCACGGCATCCGCGTTGCGTGCAACTCGCTGCTGCACGGCCATTTCTGGGGCATCGAGCCGGTGATCTCGTGGCGGCGGCCGCTGGGCCTTTATCGCATGCACTATGCGACCGAGGATCGCCGCGCCCGCACGCTCGGCATCGAGGAGAATGCCGAAGTCACCGCCGCGGCGATCGACTTCCGCTACCGGATGACGCGGATGTTCCGCGAGATGGGCTCGGCGCACGTGCAGTGGGCGAAAGCGTATCCGTACGCCGAGGCGCTCGCCGGTGAGACAGCCTGGTCCGTGCTCAGGAAGGTGAAGGACGTCACCGACCCGCGCCACACGCTCAATCCCGGCGTGCTGGGACTCGGCCTCGAATAGGAGCCGCGCATGACCTGGACGATCAAGACCCTCGACCTCGGCCTGGTCGAGCTCAATCGGCGCCGGATGATCGCGAACGCCAGCGGCAACGGCGTCGTTCGCGTTCCCGTGCAGGGCTGGCTGTTGATGCGCGGCAACGAGGCGATCGTCATCGATACCGGCTTTCGCCATCCCGACATTCTGAAGCGCCTGGGGGACAGCGCCGCCGGCATCGAGCGGCCCGAGCAGCGGGTCGCGCGGCAGCTGGCGCTACATGGTGTGGAGCCCGGCGACGTGCGCTACGTGCTGCATACGCATTTGCACATCGACCACGCGGGGCAGACCGACCTGTTTCCCATGGCCACGACCGCAGTCGTGAATCGCCGCGAGCTCGAATATGCGGCGTCCGGCCTCTCGGGGCCGTCGTATCCGCCCGAGGACATCAAGCACATGATCGACCGGCTGCATACGCGCGGCGCATTGCGGCTGCTCGATCTCGAGCTGACGGGCGGCGAAGAAGTCGTCGACGGTATCCGCTGTGCGGCCGCCGGCGGCCATACCGAAGGTTCGATGCTCGTGTACGTCGATACACCCGGCGGACTTGCGTGCTTCTGCGGCGACCTGGTCTACAGCGTGCGCTATCAACTGCTTTCCCCAACCACGCTCGACGCCGATCCCGTGACGTCGGCCAACTTCGTCGTGCCGCGCCGCGCGGAAAAGGCGGCGCTGAAACGGATGCTGCAGTCCGCGCCCCATTTCATGCTGTATCCAAGCCACGATCTGCCGGTCGCCATCGACCACGGCCGCGTGACCAAGGAATTCGTCGACAGCGAAGGCTGCGGCGAGAGCGGTTGCTGGTGCCGGCTGCTGGAGCATGCCGGGTCGACGTCATGAAGATCTGGTACCAGAGCGCCAGCGGTTATCGCTACGAGCCCGTCTGGGACGAATACGGCAGGACGCTCGAAGCCCAGTGCCGCAACGTGCTGCACCGCGACACGGAGGTCTACGTCACCGGCATCCCGGTCATGGTCCGCGATGTCGAGAACTGGCGGTCGCTGCAGTACTATCAGAACGTGCAGACACTGAACAACATGCGGCGCGCGCAGCGCGAGGGCTACGATGCGTTCGTGATCGGATGCACGCTCGATGTCGGTCTGCCCGAAGGCAAGAGCATGCTGGATATTCCGGTGGTCGGGATCAGCGAAGCGGCGTACCGGATGGCGATGACCATGGGCCGGCTGTTCGCGGTGGTGACGAGCTCGTCCGCGTTCACGGAAGTCTACGGCGACCAGGTCGAGCGTTATGGCGTGGCGAGCCGCTACCTGCGCGGACCCTACACCGTCCCCGCATCCGAGGAGGAGATCGCGACGGCGCTGACCAGGCCGCAGTCACTGATCGAGAAATTCAAGGCGGCCGCAGCAAAGGCCGTGGCCGACGGCGCGTCGGTGATCATTCCTGCGCCCGCGTTTCTCGCAACACTGGCGAATCGCGCAGGTCTGACGCAAGTGGACGACGCGCTGGTGCTGGACACTGTGTCGGTGGCGGTGAAGACTGCCGAAATGCTGGTTGATCTCCGGAAGGCGGGCGTCGGGCCCTCGCGGCGCATCGGTGTCTATTGCAATCCGGGCAGGGAGTTCGAGCAGCGGTCGCTCGCGCGGATGGAAAAGGTATTCTCGATCCAGTGACCGGATGGCCGGTGCAAGGACGGGCATGATGTCGAATATCGATCCCGACGAAATCAAGCGGCTCACCGACCCGTGGCTCGCGGACGATGTCGATCCGCAGGAAACGCGCGAGTGGGGGGACGCGCTGGCCGCGGTGGTGCGCGAGTGCGGCCCCGAGCGCGCGATGTTCCTGTTGAAGCGACTCGAGGAGCAGGCACAGCAGCTCGGCGTCGTCGCGCATGTCACGCCGTATTCCGCCTACCAGAACACGATTCCCCTCAACCAGCAGGGGCCGTATCCGGGCGATCTCGCGCTCGAGCAACGGATCACGTCGATCATCCGCTGGAATGCGCTCGCGATGGTGGTTCGCGCGAATCAGGCCGCCGGCGAGCTCGGTGGCCATATCGCGAGCTACGCGTCGGCCGCGGAAATCTTCGAGGCCGGCTTCAATCACTTTTTCCGCGCGGCGAGCGAGCAGCACCGCGGCGACCTGGTATTTTTCCAGCCGCATTCGGCACCGGGCGTTTACGCGCGTGCGTTCCTCGAGGGTGACCTGACGGAGGATCAGCTTGCGCGCTATCGGCAGGAGGTGGGCGGCGGCGGGCTGTCCTCGTATCCGCATCCGTGGCTGATGCCCGGCTTCTGGCAATTCCCGACCGGTTCGATGGGTCTTGGTCCCATCAATGCCATCTACCAGGCGCACTTCATGCGTTATCTCGAGCAGCGCGATCTCATCCCGCCGACGGACCGTCACGTGTGGGGCGTGTTTGGCGACGGCGAAATGGACGAGCCCGAATCGATCGGCGCGCTGACGCTGGCCGCCCGCGAGCGGCTCGACAACGTGACGTTCGTGATCAACTGCAACTTGCAGCGGCTGGACGGCCCGGTGCGCGGCAACGGACAGATCATCCAGGAGCTCGAGGCGCTGTTCACGGGCGCCGGCTGGAACGTCATCAAGGTGCTGTGGGGCTCGGACTGGGATGCGCTGTTCGCCCGCGACACCAATCATGCGCTGCTCCGCCAGTTCGCCGCGACCGTGGATGGCCAATACCAGACGCTCGGCGCGAACGACGGCAACTACAATCGCGACCACTTTTTCGGCCTCGATCCCGAGCTGAAGGCGCTGGTCGCGCACATGACGCCGGCCGAGATCGACGGCCTGACCCGCGGGGGCCACGACTTCCGCAAGCTCCACGCCGCGTTCAAGCACGCGCGGGATCACAAGGGCCAGCCCACGGTCGTGCTCGCGAAGACCAAGAAGGGCTATGGGATGGGTGTGGCGGGCGAATCGCGGATGACCTCGCATCAGCAGAAGAAGCTCGACGTCGATACCGTCAAGCAGTTTCGCGATCGCTTCACGCTGCCGCTGTCCGACGACGATCTTGCGCAGCTGCGCTTTTACAAGCCGGCCGAAGACAGCCGCGAGATGACCTATCTGCGCGAGCGCCGTGCCGCGCTGGGCGGCTACATGCCCCGCCGGCAACGGGAGGCGCCGCCGGTGCCGATTCCCGAGATCGGCGGTTACGCGAAGTTCGCGCTCGAAGCCGACGGCAAGGAGATGTCGACGACGATGGCGGCCGTGCGGCTGATCAGCAGCCTGCTCAAGGACGCGACGCTGGGGCCCGCCATCGTGCCGATCGTCGCGGACGAGGCGCGCACGTTCGGGATGGCGAGCTTGTTCCGGCAAGTCGGCATCTACTCGCCGCAGGGCCAGCTCTACGAGCCCGAGGATGCGCACTCGATGCTATCGTACCGCGAAGCGCGCAATGGCCAATTGCTCGAGGAAGGCATTACCGAGGCCGGTGCGATGAGCGCGTGGACCGCCGCCGCCACGTCGTACAGCGTGCACGGCCGGGCGACGCTGCCTTTCTACATTTACTACTCGATGTTCGGGTTCCAACGGGTGGGCGACCTGATCTGGGCGGCCGCCGATCAGCGCTCGCGCGGTTTCCTGCTCGGTGCGACCGCGGGACGCACGACGCTCGGCGGCGAGGGTTTGCAGCATCAGGATGGGAGCAGTCACGTGGTGGCGGCGACCGTGCCGACGTGCCGCGCCTACGATCCCGCGTTTGCCTGTGAGCTGGCGGTGATCGTCGACCACGGCATGCGCCAGATGTTGGAACGACAGGAGGACGTCTTCTATTACATCACCGTGATGAACGAGAATTACGCGAATCCTTCCCTGCCAGCGGGCGTGGAAGCGCAGATCGTCCGCGGCATGTATCGGCTGGAAGCGCATGAGCGCGAGAATGCGGCCGGTCTGGTGCGGCTGCTCGGCTCCGGCGCCATCCTGCGGGAAGTGCAAGCCGCGGCGGCGCTGCTCGCCGACGACTGGAAGGTCGCGAGCGAAGTGTTCAGCGTCACGAGCTTCAGCGAGCTCGCACGCGATGCGCGTGAGGTGCTTCGCTGGAACCGGCTGCATCCGGACGACCCGCCGCGTCGCAGCCACGTCGCGGAGTTGCTGACGGGCAACGCCCCGATCGTCGCGGCCACCGATTACGTTCGCGCCTACCCGGAGCTTGTTGCGGCGCACGTCGGCGCGTCCTTCACCGCGCTGGGCACCGACGGCTTCGGCCGCAGCGACACCCGCAAGGCGCTGCGGCAATTTTTCGAGGTGGACCGTCATCACATCGTGGTGGCGGCGCTTGGCGCACTGGCAGACGAGGGCAAAGTTGAACGAGCGCGCATTGGCGAGGCGATGCGCAAATACGGGATCGATCCGGAACGCAAGGATCCTTGGCACACCTAGCCGGCGATCGAGCCGACGTGGCGTGACGGCTCCTAGAGCACGCCAAGCTCCGCCGCGATTTCGCGCGCGATGGCGACCAGTTGCGGGGCGAGCCTGCGGCGGACGTCGTCGACCTTCCAGCGCGGCGACGGCACCGCGATGTTGATCGCGCCGACGACCTTGCCGGCGCGGTCGGCGAGCGCCGCCGCCACCGAGATGTCGCCGAGGAAGGCCTCCTGGTCGTTGAGCGCGTAGCCGAGACGCCGCGCTTCGGCCAGTACCCGGCGCAATCCCGGCAGGTCGGTGACCGTGTGTACTGTCATTGCTTTGCGTTTCGCCGAGCCCAGGCGACCGAGCGCGTCGGCCTCGCTGACCTGCGCCAGAATTGCGCGGCCGGCGGCCGTGCAAAACGCGGGCAGGCGGGAGCCGATGTGGAGATCGACGCTCACCGCGTGCGGGCTCGGGAAGCGCGCGACATATACGATCTCGTCGCCTTCGAGCTCCATAAGATTGACCGTCTCGCCGGTGGTCCGGTTGAGCCGCTCGAGGTACGGATACGCCTTTTCGCGCAGGCGATCGGTGGCGAGGACGGTATGCCCGAATTCGAGCATGCGTCCGGACAGCGTGTACGCCCGCGTGTCCGAATGCTGGCGGATGTAGCCCAGCGCCTTCAGCGTGTGCGTGATCCGCTGCACGGCGCTGCGCTCCAGCTCCGCGAGCGCCACCAACTCCGTCAGCGCCACCGCGCGACCGGCCGCATTGAGTGCCTCCAGCACCTGGAAGCACTTCGCGATCGAACCTACGAACAGCGGATTGTGCGGATCGACGCCACGGGGCGTCGCTTTCTGCGGGAGCGCGGGCGGCGCCGTCCGCCGCCGCGTGGGGTCAGCCGACGTGGACGAGCGACGCATACAAGTCCGGACGCCGATCCCGCCACCACGGAAACTTCTTGCGCGCCGCGACGGCATCGTCGAGGTCGATCTGCGCGACCAGCAGCTCGGGGCGCTCGGTACCTGCCTCGCCGACGATGGCCCCGCGCGGGTCCACGACCATGCTGCGGCCAAGGTGATGTCGCGGGCCTTCGACGCCAACGCGATTGCTCGCGAGCACGAACACGCCGTTTTCGTAGGCGCGCGCGCGCAGCGGCACCTCCCAGATCGATGCCCGGTGCGCAGGATCGGAGTACGTCGAATAGCAAATCGGCATCGCGATCAGTTCGGCACCCGCCAAGGCGAGCACGCGCGACCCTTCGGGATAGAGACGGTCGTTGCAGATCTGCACGCCGATCCGGGTACCCGCGACCGCGAATACGGGCAGGCTGTCGCCCGGCGCGAAGTAGAGTTTTTCGAAGCTGCCGGTGCCACCTGCCTGCGCATTCGGAAAGTACGCGGGGATGTGGGTCTTGCGGTAGCGGCCCACTTCGGTACCCGCTTCGTCGATGACGAGGGCCGTGTTGAAGTAACCGGCCGCCGCCCGTTCCGCCATTGGAAGCACCAGTGCGATGCGCAGCGCGCGCGCCCTGGCGCGCAAGCTCTCGACGATGGGATCGTCGTCGCGCATGAAGTAGCGGTCGAAGTCTTCCTCCAGGCGATTGGGGAAAAACGGAGCGAGGAACACTTCGCCGAAGGTAAGCAGCCGAACCTCCTGCCGGCCTGCTTCGTCGAGCATGGCGTGCGCTGCGGCGACGATTTCGTCGCTGGCTGGCAGGTCGACGCTGCCGGTCTGGGCCGCAGCGACGATCAGCGGGCGCGTCACTGGTCAGCCCCAGACTTCGCGGAAGGCCCGCAGGAAGTTTCCGCCGCCGATCGCGTCCACTTCCGCGGAGTTGAAGCCGCCGTCACGCAGCGCGTCGAGGATGCGCGGAAACTCGCGCGGCGTGGGCGTTTCCTTCGGATAGCGGCCGGCCGACGTGTTGCCGAACGCGGCCGCGAACACGCCGCCGGTTTCCGGATAGGAGTTCTTCGACATGTCGAGGATCGACTGCGCGGAGGCTTCGTCGCGCACCGCGGTGAAATCGGTACCAATGCCGACATGGTCGACGCCCACGAGATTCGCCACGTGCTGCGCGTGGCGGACGAAGTTCTGCAGCGTCGGCGGATGCGCGGGATCGCCGTCCCAGTTCATGAAGCCGTGGATCGACACGCCGATCACACCGCCAGTGTCGGCGACGGCCTTGATCGTTTCGTCGAGCTTGTTGCGCACGCGGTCGTTGATTGCCTTGGCGTTGGCGTGCGTGAGAAACACAGGTTTGCTCGAAGTGCGCGCGGCTTCGAACGCCGTGCGATCGCCGCAATGCGAAAGATCGATGCCCACGCCGACGCGATTCATCTCCGGAACAAGGAGCCGGCCGAAGCGTGTGAGGCCGCCGCCGCGTTCCTCCAGGCAACCGTCGCCGGCGACGCTCGCCTCGTTGTATGTGAGTTGCGCGATGCGAAGACCCAGGGCGTGAAACGCGGCGACGCGCTCGAGACGATTGCCGAGCGGAGTCAGGCTTTGCCAGCCCATGATGAGGCCGGTGGCGCCTTCCGCCTGCGCCGCCAGGATGTCAGCAGCGGTGCGCACCAGGCGCCAGCCTGAATCGGGCGCATTGACCTTGCGATGCCACTCGCCCATGCCGATGAACGTCGCTTCCAGGTCCCAGAACATGTCGGTAACGGTAATGTTGGCGGCGGTGACGCCGCCGTCGCGCAGCGGGGCCGGATCGCCGTCGCACAAGTAGACGAGGCCATCGATGACGGGGGTGCGGGTACTCGTGATGGGCATGGGTGCCGTTCCAAAGGATCGTCGAGATATTGCAATGCAATATGCAGTATTGCCAACCAATATCATAAGGCCTAAAGTCTCCGGTGACCATCCCCGCTGCCGCCGGCGGGTGCGCTGAACACTTCGAGCTCGTTGATCACTTCCATCCTTCCGCGGAGCCGCCGATGAATTGCCGCAATCTGGTACTGGGTCTGCTGTACGCCGCCGTCGCGACGGGCGCAGCTTTCGCGCAGGCGCCGATCTGGCCGACCAAGCCGGTCAAGATCGTGATCGCCTATCCGCCCGGCGGCAGCACCGACATTGCCGGGCGACTGCTGGCAGAGCGGCTGACGAGGACGCTGGGTCAGCAAGTGGTCGTCGAAAACCGCGGCGGCGCCGGCGGCACGATCGGCGCGTTGTCGGTCGTGCGCGCCGAGCCCGACGGCTACACGCTATTGCTCGCAGCTTCGCCCGAGGTGTCGATCGCTCCGATCACGATGAAAGCGATGGCCTACGACCCGGTCAAGGATCTGGCGCCGATTACGCTCGTGGGCGTGGTGCCGTTCTTCCTGGTGGCCAATCCCGATTTCCCGCCGAACACGCTCGCCGAGCTGATCGCCTGGGCGCGCGCCAATCCGGGCAAGGCCAATTACTCGTCATATGGCAACAATACGTCGAATCACCTGGTCGGCGAGCTCTTCAAAGCCACGGCCGGCATCGAGACGGTGCACATTCCCTACAAAGGCAGCGGTCCGTCGATCACCGACCTCATGGGCGGCCGCGTCCAGTACACGTTCGACACGCCGGCGGCTACGCTCGGTCACGTCAGGGCGGGCAAGCTGAAGGCGATCGCGGTGGCAACGCCGCAGCGGATCGCCAATGCGCCCACTGTGCCGACGATGGCGGAAGCGGGACTCCCGGGTTTCGTCGGCGGGACATGGTTTGGCCTGCTCGCGCCCGCCAAGACGCCCAAGCCCATCATCGACAAGATCCACGCGGACGTGGTGGCGGCCCTCAACTCCCCGGAGTTGCGCAAGGCGTTCGAGGACAAGGACATCATTCCCGGCGGCAACAGCGCGGACGAATTCGGCCGCTTCATTCAGACGGAAGTCGCGAAATGGCGCGATCTCGCCGCCAAAGTGGGCATTGTCCCCGAATGAAGGACGACAGCTGAATCGGGATGCGCGCGAACAAGGAGCGCGCACGCGTAGCGGTGATCGGCGCCGGTATTGTCGGTGCCTGCATCGCGCTCGCGTTGCGCCAACGGGGTGAAGACGTCACGCTCATCGATCGCGACGCACCCGGTCGCGGCTGCAGCTTCGGCAACTCGGGCGCGATCAGTCCGGGGTCCGTGGCGCCACTCGCGATGCCCGGCCTGCTCGGGAGCATCCCGTGGATGCTGCTCGACACCGACGCACCGCTGCGATTGCCGTTGCGTTACCTGCCGCGCGCGATGCCGTGGCTGCTTCGGTTCATCGCGTCGGCGCGACCTTCCCGCGTGGTCGAATCCGCCGTGCGCCTGGCCGCGCTGCACGCGAATGCTGTCGAGCGGCACCTCGCATTGGCGCACGACATCGGCGTGCCGGAACTGGTGCTGCAGCGCGGGCATCTACACGTGTATCCCGATGAGCGAGCGCTGGCGAAAGACGCTGCCGGCTGGCGGATGCGGCGCGAGCATGGTTACGCATTCGAGCGGTTGGACCGGGCGGGCATCGTCGCGCTGGAACCGAACATCGGCAACCAGTATCAGGTCGGGATTTACCTCGCAGATCACGCGACCATCGTGAATCCGTTCCGGTACGTGCAGGCGATCGTGCACGCGTTTGCCGCGCGCGGGGGGCAGGTGCGCCGCGGTGAAGTGCGTGCAATAGCCCGGGCCACGGATGGCGGCTGGGAAATCGCAACCGAAGGCGCGCCGGGGCGATTCGACAGCATCGTGGTGGCAACCGGCGCATGGTCACGCGCGTTGCTCGACCCGCTTGACGTCCGCGTGCCGCTCGAAAGCCAGCGCGGCTACCACGTCCAGTTTCGTGGCACCGCGCCGGTGTCGCGCACCGTCGTCCTGGCGGATCGCAAGGTGTTCGCCACGCCGATGGATGCGGGCCTGCGCGTAGGGGGCACGGTCGAGATCGCGGGTCTCGCCGCACCGCCCGATCCGCGCCGCGCCGCGAGCTTGCGCCGCATCGCGATCGAGACTTTCGCAGGTCTGGACGTGACAGACGCGACGACGTGGATGGGTCATCGGCCTTGCATGCCGGACTCGGTGCCGCTCGTGGGCGCGGTCGCGAACAGGCCCGGGCTCTTTCTGGCTGTCGGCCATGGGCATCTCGGCCTCACCGACGCGCCGCACACCGCCGAACGCATCGCCGCGGCAATGGGCTGGCTAGCCCGGTCCCCTGCGATTGCCTAGCTGTTTCCGCCTGCTGCGCTGGAGCGGAAGAGCCCTGGCACACGTAAGCCGATCGCTTCCGCGATCGAACGAAACGTGAAGCGCGCGCTGGTCGGCGTCGCGCGGTACCACGGTCAACGCAGGCGCGCTTCACCCATCCGGCACAATGCCGAATGCCGAAAAACTACACGATGGGTGGCCGGACGGCAGCGAGCGCGCCCGGCGATGCGTTGCCGGCGCCAGAACACCAGTCCTGGCGCGAGCGCTTCGGCGCGTTGCGCAATCTCGCGCCCTTCCTGCAACTGGTCTGGCGGACCAGCCCGGCACTCGCGCTCGGTCAAGCCCTGTTGCGGGTCGTGCGCGCATTGCTGCCGGTCGCCACCCTCTATGTAGGCAAGCTCATCATCGACGAGGTGGTGCTGCTGGTCCAGACGCCACGCGCCGCCGAAGACGTGCGCCAATGGATCGCCAGCGGTTTGCTCGATCGCATCGGTTGGCTGCTCGCGCTCGAATTCGCGTTGGCGGTTCTCTCCGACGTGCTTGGCCGCGCCGTGTCGCTGCTCGACGCGCTGCTGTCGGAGCGGTTCAGCAACGAAACCAGCGTCCGCCTCATGGAGCATGCCGCGACGCTAGACCTCGAGGATTTCGAGGATAGCGAGCTGCAGGACCGGCTCGAGCGCGCAAGGCGACAGGCGGCCGGACGCAGCAGCCTGATCGGCCAGCTGTTCAACCAGGCGCAGGACGTGGTCACCGTCGCGAGCTTCGCCGCGGGATTGCTCGTGTACGCCCCCTGGCTCATTGCGTTCCTTGCCATCGCGCTCCTGCCGGCGTTCATCGGCGAGGCGCATTTCAACGCGCAGAGTTATTCGCTCAACTATGCGCGCACGCCGGAGCGGCGTGAGCTCGACTACGTCCGGCAAACCGGCGCCAGCGCGGAAACCGCGAAGGAAGTGAAAATCTTCGGGCTGAACGCCTTCCTGATCGCGCGCTACCGAGCGCTATCGGCGAGCTTCTTCGCGGCCAACCGGGCGATCGCGCTGCGCCGCGCAGGGTGGGGCAGCCTGCTCTCCGCGATCGGTACCATTGCCTACTACGTCGCGTACGCGTACATCGTCTGGCGGACGATCCACGGCGATTTCTCGATCGGCGATCTCACGTTTCTTGCCGGCTCGTTCAGGCGCCTGCGGAATTTGCTGGAAAACCTGCTGATGGGCTTTTCGCAGGTAGCCGGCCAGGCGCTTTATCTCGACGATCTCTTTTCATTCTTCGAGATCCAGCCGGAGATCGTTCCGCCGCCGCATCCGCGCCCGTTTCCCGTGCCGATACGAAGTGGCTTTGCGTTCGAGAACGTGGGATTTCGCTATCCCGGCGCCGAGCGCTGGGCGGTGCGCGGATTGACGTTCACGCTCCGTGCGGGCGAGATCCTGGCACTGGTAGGTGAAAATGGCGCCGGCAAGACCACGGTGGTCAAGCTGCTGGCGCGCCTCTACGACCCGGACGAAGGCCGCATTCTGCTCGATGGGCATGACCTGCGCGAGTACGACCTGTTCGAAATCCGCGCCAACATCGGCGTGATCTTCCAGGATTTCGTCCGCTATCACTTCACCGCGGCCGACAACATCGCCGTCGGCCGCATCGAGGCGCGGCATAATCGCGCGCGCATCGTGGCGGCCGCCGAGCGCAGCCTGGCGGACGAAGTCATCCGGAAGCTTCCCCAAGGCTACGATCAGATGATCGGCAAGCGCTTTCGCACGGGCATCGATCTCTCGGGCGGCGAGTGGCAGAAGGTCGCCATCGCGCGCGCGTACATGCGCGATGCGCAGCTGCTGATCCTCGACGAGCCCACCGCGGCGCTCGATGCGCGTTCGGAGTTCGAGGTGTTCAAGCGCTTCAAGGAATTGAGCCTGGGCAAGACGGTCGTGCTGATCTCGCATCGATTTTCCAGCGTCCGCATGGCCGATCGCATCGTGGTGCTGGTGGATGGCGCCGTCGAGGCGATGGGCACGCACGCCGAGCTGCTGGAGCAGCGAGGGCGCTATGCGGAATTGTTCGAATTGCAGGCCGCCGGCTATCGCTAGCAACGCGCGTCAGACTTTGCCTTTCCACGGGACGACCAGCCTCTCGACGTAGCGCATCAGCAGGTCGAACACGTAGGCGAAGACACCGATCACGATGATGCCCATGATCACGACGTCGGTGCGCAGGAAGTTCGACGCGTTCAACACCATCTGGCCGAGCCCTGCGGTTGCCGCGATCATTTCAGCGGCGACCAGCGTGGTCCAGCCGAAGCCGATGGCGATCCGCATGCCGGTCAGTATCTCGGGCATTGCCGCCGGGATGATGACGTGCCAGATGACCTGCCACTTGGAGGCGCCCATCGAATACGCGGCGTTGATCTGCTCGATCGACACGCTGCGGACGCCGGCCCGCGCCGCCATCGCCAGCGGCGCAAAGCACGCGAGGAAGATCAGCACGACCTTGGCTGTTTCGTCGATGCCAAACCAGATGACGATCAGCGGCAGGTATGCGAGCGGCGGCAGCGGCCGGTAGAACTCGATCGGTGGATCGAAGATGCCACGGGCGATGCGCGACACGCCCATGGCGATGCCGGCGGGCACCGCGGTCACGCAGGCGAGCGCGAACGCGGCGAAGACGCGAAACAGGCTCCAGTACAGGTGCTCGGAAAGCGGCTTGCCCCCCTGGATGTCGCCGCTCCACGCCTGGCCGAAACTGGTCAGCACTTTTTCCGGGGTCGGCAGGAACAGATCACGAATCCAGCCGAAATGGGTGGCCACCCACCACAGCGCGAACAGCGCGACGACGGTGACGATGCTGATGGCCGTGCTGGAACCCTCGCCGGGCACGCTGTAGCCCTTGACGGTACGCACCGCCGGCGGAGGCGTGGTACCAGCTTCCGGTCGGGCGACCGCGTCCGCGCCGGGATTGGCGAGATCGGCTTTCATGCCGCCATTCGCGTCGTGGGCGATCCCAGGATCACGCGCAGGATCTCTTCGCGCAACGCGATGAACGTGGGATCCGCCTTGACGAGCCGCGCATCCTTGCACTCGATGAAACGCTTGCCGAAGTCCAGATGGTAACGATGCGCGATGCGGCCCGGTGACGGCGTCATCACGATGAGCTCGGTTGCAAGAAACAGCGCTTCCTCGACGCTGTGCGTGATGAAGAAGAACATTTTCTTCGTCCGCCACCACAATTCGAGAATGAGCTCCTGGATCTGCTCGCGGGTCAGCGCATCGAGCGCGCCGAGCGGCTCGTCCATCAGCATCACTTCAGGGTCGCTCGCCAGCGCACGCGCGAGCCCCACGCGTTGCTGCATGCCCCCTGAAATCTCGTAGACGGGCGACTGCGCGAATTTCTCGAGCCCGACCAGCCGCAGCTTGTCGAGCGCGATGTCGCTCCGCTCCTGCTTCGCGATGCCGCGCATGCGCAGCCCGAATTCGACGTTGTCGATCACGTTGAGCCACGGCATCAGCGCGTGCTTCTGGAAGACCACGCCGCGATCGGCGCCGGGGCCGACCACGGCCTTGCCATCGAGCACGATGGTGCCCGCCGAGGGCTCCATGAACCCGGCGATGCATGACAGCAGCGTCGTCTTGCCGCAGCCGGATGCGCCCAGCGCCACGACGAAGTCGCCGGGATCGAGTGCAAGATCGACATTGGAAAGCGCGAGTGTCGTGCCGCTACCGGAGCCCGCGTAGTTGACGCTCAGATTGCGTATTTCGAGTTTGCTCAGGATGAACCTCGACGGCTACACGCAGCCCGTCATCAATATGTGGGCCCCAATCTCCGCCACCGCCGTTTCCGCGCAGGCGCGCGCGCATCCGCGCGCGCCCCAGTGTCGTTGCCTTCGTGCCGCGAGGCCACTGGATCCCCGCCTGCGCCGGGATGATGCATGGGTTGCCAATCGCGGTCCCGCTAACGCGTCCCGCGCCTGGACCAGTGCGTCACTTGGCCGCCTCCGCCGCGTACGTCGGGTTGACCACGACGGAATAGTCGGGAAGCTTCTTCTCGATCTGCTTCTGCGACATCTGGAAATCGGCGGTCGCGGCGAGCGCCTTGGCCGCCAGGCTGTCTTTCCCGCCACCCAGCCATTTGGTCGACTGCTCCTGCGCCGTCGGGAATCGATAGAGCGCCATGCCGGCCGGCACGTCCTCCGGCTTGGCGCCGGACCACTTCGCCACCGCCTTCACTTCAGGCGAATCGGTCGTCCACTTGGCCTTGTTGTCGCGGTACTTGGCGTCCGAGTCGGCGAGCAGCTTGGTGAACTTGACCATGAAGTCCTTGTTCGCCTTCGCCCAATCCTTGTTGGCGATGTAGCCGTCGAACGTCGCCTTGCCGGTCGATGCGGAAATCTGGCCCGACGACGTGATCACCTTGCCATCCTTCTTGACTTCGGCGAGCACCGGGTCCCAGATGAACGTCGCCTGGATGTCGCCGCGCGCCCACGCGGCGCGCACTTCGGGAGGACGCATGTTGAGGATCTGCACGTCGGCCGGATTGATCTTCGCCTGTTCCAGCGCCACCATCGTGTGGAAATGCGTCGTCGAGTTGAACGGCACGGCAATCTTCTTGCCCTTTAGGTCGGCCACCGAGTTGATGCCCGATCCGTTCTTGGCGACCAGTGCTTCGGCGTCCCCGATGTCGTCCAGGATCCAGAACAGCTCGTACGGCTCGCCCCGGGAAACCGCGGCCGCGACGCCGGCCGAGCCGACTTCGCCGATCTGTACCGCGCCGGACGCCATGGCCTTGATCACCTCGCCACCGCCGCCGAACTGCTTCCAGCTGATCTTGTAGCCGGTCGCCTTTTCGAGATCTTTTGCCTCCTGCGCCACGCGGTAGGGAACGACCATGTCCTGATAGCCAATGGTCACTTCCTTCGTCTGCGCACTCGCGGGCGCCGCGAACAAAGCGGCAAGCGCTACCGCGGTTGCAAGTCCGGTCCAAAGCGTTTTCATGCGGTCCTCCAGCAGGTTGATGAATCCACGGGTCGAGGAATGGGCGATTCCAAGCGTTCAGCAGACGGCTTGCGCAGGGTTGCCCGGGAAGGGATCGCTGCGCGCTTCTTCGGGGATCGTCGTGTGGTCAAATATTACCCCTTTGCAGCCCCGTTGCGCCGCGGTTCCAGAAGCGGATTTTTCATGCGGCGGCCAAGCGCTGGGGATAAGATGGCAACGGCGCCGCCCGCCGCCACCAACTCGAGAGACCTGCGATGAACACGATGACCGACACCCCCAGCCTGGCGATTACCGGCCGCCACAAGATGACGCCGTCCGAGGCGTTCGTCGAGACACTCGTCGCGCATGGCGTCAAGGACGTGTTCGGGATCGTCGGCTCGGCGTACATGGACGCGCTCGATCTCTTTCCGCTGGCCGGCATCCGGTTCATTTCCGTCGCGCACGAGCAGGGCGGCGGCCACATGGCCGACGGCTATTCGCGCGTGTCGGGACGGCAGGGCGTCTGCATCGCACAAAACGGTCCCGGCATTACCAACTTTGTGACGTCGGTGGCTGCCGCATACTGGGCGCATTCGCCCGTCGTGTGCATCACGCCGGAGACCGGCTCCGGGACGCTCGGACTGGGCGGGTTCCAGGAGACCGAGCAACTGCCGATCTTCTCGAAGATCACGAAATTCCAGGCGCACGTGAACAACAAGGCGCGGATGGCGGAGCTGACGGGCCGCGCGTTCGACCGCGCGTTGCTCGAGATGGGCCCGACGCAACTCAACATTCCGCGCGACTTCTTCTACGGCGATATCGAGTGCGAGATTCCCCGCCCCATTGCGATCGAACGCGGCGCGGGCGGCGAGCAGAGCCTGGACGAGGCCGCGGCGTTGCTCGCCGGCGCGAAATTTCCGGTGCTGCTCGCCGGTGGTGGCGTGGTGATGGCCAACGGCCAGGCCGAAGCGGTAGCGCTCGCGGAGCTGCTGCAGGCGCCGGTCGCGTGCAGCTATCTGCACAACGATGCGTTCCCTTCGAAGCACCCGCTATGGGTTGGTCCGCTTGGCTATCAAGGCTCCAAGGCCGCCATGAAGCTCATTGCGAAGGCCGACGTGGTGTTGGCGCTGGGCACGCGGCTTGGTCCGTTCGGTACGCTTGCGCAGCATGGCATCGACTACTGGCCGAAGAACGCGAAAATCATCCAGATCGACGCCGACGCCAAGATGCTGGGTCTCGTGAAGCCCATTTCGGTCGGCATCTGCGGCGACGCGCGGGCCGCAGCCCGGGCATTGATCGCCCGCCTGGAGGACAAGACGCTCGCCTGTCACGCCAACCAGTCGCAGCGTCTCGCCGACGTGCGCGCGGAGAAATCGACGTGGGAAACGGAGCTCGACGGGTGGCTGCACGAGAAGGACGCGTGGTCGCTCGAGGTCTCGCGGAACTCGTCGCTTATGCACCCGCGCCAGATGTTGCGCGAGCTGGAACGGGCGATGCCGGCCGATGCGATGGTCTCCACCGACATCGGCAACATCTGCTCGGTGTCCAACAGCTACCTGCGCTTCGACCGCCCGCGCTCGATGCTCGCGGCGATGAGCTTCGGCAATTGCGGTTATGCATTTCCGACGATCGTCGGCGCGAAGGTTGCGGCACCGGACCGCCCGGCGATTGCCTATGTCGGCGACGGCGCCTGGGGCATGAGCTTCGGCGAGCTGCAGACCTGCGTGCGCGAGAGCATCCCCGTGACGGCCGTCGTCTTCAACAACGGGCAGTGGGGCGCGGAGAAGAAGAACCACGTCGATTTCTACGACAACCGGTTCGTCGGCGTGAACCTGGACAAGCAACCGTCGTGGGCCGCGGTGGCGCGGGCGATGGGCGCCGAAGGTCAAACGGTCGAGAAGACCGGCGACGTTGGCGCGGCATTGCGCGCGGCGTGCGATGCGCAGAAGCAGGGCAGGACCACGGTCCTCGAAATGATGGTGACGCGCGAGCTCGGCGACCCGTTCCGGCGCGACGCGCTCGCGTTGCCGACCCGCCACCTGGCCAAGTATCAAGCGACGGCAGCGAAGCGATAACCACGCGGCGACCGGGCAGGGTCAAACATCACCCATTCTTTGAAATGAGCACCTGCACGGCTTCGAACGGATGAAAAAGGCGCTTGCCCTGCTCGTTGCGCTCGTGCTGTACGCCGGAGGTGCCGACGCGCAGGAACGCTATCCGCAGAGGTCCGTGCGCATCGTGGTGCCGTTCGCGCCCGGGGGATCGACCGACATCATTGCGCGGCTGATAGGTGAGCGGCTTTCCGTTGTGCTCGGCCAACCGGTCGTGATCGAGAACCGCGCAGGCGCCGCGGGCAACATCGGCGCCGAGGCCGTCGCAAAATCCGCGCCCGATGGCTACACGCTGCTGATGGCGACCACCGGGGTCATGGCGATCAACAACGCGCTCTACAAGAACATGAGTTATGACCCGGCGACGGACCTCGACTGCGTAGTGTTCGTCGCCTCGATCACCAACGTGCTCATTGTGGCGGCGGATTCCCCAATACCCAACGTGGCGGAGCTGATCGCCGTGGCGAAGCGCTCGCCCGGGAAGCTCACCTTCGCTTCGGCGGGCGCGGGCGCCTCGACCCACATGTCGGCGGAGCTCTTCAAGATCATGGCCGGCGTGGACCTGCTTCACGTTCCCTACAAGGGCAGCGGTCCCGCGCTGCCCGACGTCATCACGGGACGCGTGTCCATGATGTTCGAGAACATGCCGGGCGCGATGCCGCACATTCGCGCGGGCACCGTGCGCGCGCTTGCCGTGACGGGCCTTCGGCGTACCAGCGCCCTGCCGGAGGTTCCGACGCTGAACGAGTCCGGTGTCCCGGGCTACGAGTCGCTTTCCTGGAGCGGCATTGCGGTGCCGGCGGGAACGCCGCGCGACGTCATCGCGCGCCTCAATCGCGAAATCAACGCGATCCTCGCGGCGCCGGACATGCGCCAGAAGTTCGCCGAGCAGGGTGCGGAGGCCGTGGGCGGGACGCCGGAAGCTTTCGCCGAGCACGCGAAGCGCGAGCGCGAAAAGTGGAGCCGCGTCGTCCGTGACGCGAACATCGCGGTCAACTGAGGATTGCGCCTTCAGACCCGCATTGCAACGCGCGGGCTAGCCGGCCGGCTACTCCGTAATCGACCGATAGATCTCCACTTCGACGGCGCCTTCCGTCAACCCCTCGTTCTCCCGCCGCGCACGATAGGCGGCGAGGTGCGGCGCCTTGCGATGGAGGTCGAGGGCCGCATCGTCTTCGTACACCTCGTAGAAGAGGAACAGGTCGGCGTCCTTGCTGGAGCGGTGAAGCCGGTAGACGAGGCAGCCCGGCTCCGCCTTCCGCACTACCGCGGCCTGCTCCGAGAGAAGCGCCGCCAGAGCGTCGCCTTTGCCCTTCGCCGCCCTGATCTTTGCAACCACGACGAGTGCATTCGACATCTGGTCGGGATCTCCGTTTGACGTGAGTATGCGTTGGATGAGGGGTGAATCTTACGATATCGCGGTGAAGCCGCTGCACCCTAACAGGCTGTTGAAGTTCCCCAGCCTCATTCCGACGAGCGAAGCGACGAGGAATCTGTTTTCGCAATCCACGGATTCCGTGAAGAACCAGATTTCTCGCTGCGCTCGAAATGAGGCTGAGAGTGAGGTGAGGGCGCGATTCTCGACAGCCTGCCAACGATGCCAACGTTTGAGAATCCAACTGGAATGTGCGCCACCGCACAGACGGGGGGCGACCCGTGCGCGACGATCAGTGAGGGCCGAGTTCGTTCGGTCTCTCAGTACTGAGGGAACAAAGGTGAGTACCTTTACTTCGCCGAAAGTCGAAGCGATCCCTTCGAGCTGTCGCCGCCGGTGCTACGGGGCGGCTGTCGAAGCGGCGCTCGCTCCAATCCGATACGACCCAGCGGCGAGTCCCTCGGCACCGCGCTTGCAGGAACTCCTGTCTCAGCTCGATGCCGACGGCCACGACACTACGGCGCTCCGGCAGGAGCTCGGGCAGCTCCTGGATGTCGTGGGATTGGTGCTGCCTGCGCGAAATGCCAGGACGCCCCTGCTTCTGGTCCTGCGAACACTTCAAATCTCCGCCGACCACGAGTCGCAACGCCCTGAGGCGCTCGCTTTATCCATCAGCTGACAATGGTGGATCGATGCGCAGTGAGGCGATCAGGGAAAAAGAGATATCGCCTACTTGATCCCTAGCCGTTCCATCCGGTAACGCATCGCTCGAAAGGTGATGCCGAGAAGCTTCGCCGCCGCGGTGCGATTGAAGCGCGTCTTCTCCAATGCTTCATTGATCGCCGCCCGTTCCACGCGATCGAGGTAATCCTGCAGCGGCCATTTCTCGCCCGGCGGCACGTTGCCGTCGGACTCGTCGGCGACGGGCGTCAGGTGCAGGTCTTCCGCGGTGATGTGCTGCGGATCGGCCGCCAGCGAGAGGCCGCGCTCGAGGATGTTCTCCAGCTCACGCACGTTGCCCGGAAACGGATAACGCTCGAGCGCGGTGATCGCTTCGGGCTCGAGGCGGGCGCTGCCCCCGCGGTTGAGCTTGGTCAGGATGGCGTCGGCGATCAGCGGAATGTCCTCCTGCATCTCGCGCAAGCTCGGCATCGCGAGCTCGATCACGTGCAGGCGATAGTAGAGGTCCTGGCGGAAATGGCCGGAGTCGACGAGGCCCGCGAGCTTCTTGTGGGTCGCGCTGATGATGCGCACATCGAGCGGCTCTTCCTGCGTGGCGCCGACCTTGCGCACCTTCTTCTCCTGGATCGCGCGCAGCAGCTTCACCTGCATCGCCAGCGGCAGGTCCGCCACTTCGTCGAGAAAAAGCGTGCCGCCATTCGCGGCCTGGAAGAAACCGTCGCGGTCGGCTTCCGCGCCGGTGAACGCGCCCTTTCGATAACCGAAGAATTCGCTCTCCATCAGGTTTTCCGGAATCGCGCCGCAGTTGACCGCCACGAACGGCTGCTCGCCGCGCGGTCCGTGCATATGGATGGTTCGCGCGGCGAGCTCCTTGCCGCTTCCCGACTCGCCGTTGATGAACACCGGCGCCTGGCTTTTGGCGAGGCGCTCGATGAGGTCGCGCACTTGCCCCATCGCGGGCGATTCGCCGAGCAGGTTGTAGGCGCTCGCCGGCTGCGTCTTTTCCGGAACCTTCAGCGCCTGCTTCACCAGCGCGCGCAATTGCTCGAGCGCCACCGGCTTCGCGAGGTAGTCGAAGGCGCCTGCCTTCAGCGCCGCGACCGCATTTTCCGCGCTGCCGAAGGCGGTGATGACCGCGACCGGGACATCGAGACCCTTCTGGTTGATGTGCTCGACGACGCGCAAGCCTTCGCCGTCGGGCAGCCGCATGTCGGTCAGGCACAGGTCGAACGGTTCCTTGTCGAGCAGGCGGATGGCGTCGGCCACCGATTCGGCGCACGACGTGTCTAGACCCATGCGCGACAGCGTGAGCTCGAGCAGCTCGAGCAGGTCCGGCTCGTCGTCGACAACGAGCACCTTGGGCTGTCCGCGTATTCTTCTGGCCATCATCTTCTCCCCTGCGCTATTGGCAGCGTGTCTTACGCCGATCGCTCTCGCGTCGACGCACGCTTCAGTGTCATTCGGAAATGGGCACCGGGGCCCTTGGGCAGCAATTCGAGCGCCGCGCCATTGGCGTCGGCGAGCTCGCGCGCGATGTACAGGCCGAGCCCCGTGCCTCCCGGCCGGGTCGTGAAAAACGGCTCGAAGATCTGCGGCCGCAGCTCGGCGGGTATCCCCGGTCCGTCGTCGGTCAGTTCGCAGATGACGGCATCGCCCATGTAGCCGGCGCGCGCGAGCGCGCGGATGCTGCCCTCTTTCTTCTGGCAATGCTGCCAGGCGTTGCGAACCAGGTTCCACACGATCTGGTTGAGATGACCCCGGTCGAAGATGATGAGGAGATCGTCCGGAATCTGCATGATCACGCTGCCCGGCGGTATGTTCTCCGCCTGCAGGATTTCCTCGGTCAGCGCGCGCATGAACTCGGCGAACGGCACCGTCTCCGGTTGCTGGCGGTCGCGGCGGTTCAACTGGAGCACCTCGCCGACGATGCGATCGATGCGCTTCGCGTTGTTGCGGATCATCGCGAGGAGGCGAGCGCCTTCCGGCGCGACGGCGCCATCCTCTTCGAGCAGTTGCGACGCCTGGTTGATGGCCGACAGTGGATTGCGCACTTCGTGCGCGATCGACGCCGTGAGCCGGCCCATCGCGGCGAGCTTCATCTGCTGCGCCTCGGTCTGCGCACGGCCCAGGTCCTCGAGGTAGATGAGCGTTCCGCCATTCAACCCGGTGCCGATGCGCACCAGCCGTACGCGCAGCAACCGCTGCGTGGCGTCCACCTTGAACGGCGGCAACGCTTCGGTGAAATCCTCCTGCCAGCGCCGCCAGTAGTCGTGCAGCGTCGTGCTGAATTCCGCGAGGCGCATGCCGCCGCGCATGCGCCCGAATCCGCCCAGCAACCGCGTCACTTGCGCGTTGTGGCCGCGCACGACGCCGTTCAGGTCGACGACCAGCACGCCGTCCTGCATGTCCTGGATGATGAGGCGGTTGACCTGCTCGAGGTTGGCGACGTCGATGCCGCGTTGCGCCGCGAGGTCCTCCGATTCCTTGGTGTAGCGTCCCAGCGCGACCGCGATGCCGACGGTGGCGAAGTAGCCGAAGCCGATGATGCCGGTCTGGAACACCTGCGGCCCGCCCACCACACCCTCCAGCGCGCGATAACCGTCGAGGCCGAGCAGCGCAATCGAGGCGAATGCGGCATGAAAGAACGCCGTCTGCGTGCGCAGGATCCAGCCGGCCGCGGCGAGCTGCGGGAATAACAGAATCGGCAGCGGGGCACCGAACGTGCTGCCGGCAAACATGATGAGCGACAGGAAGAACACGTCGCCGGCCAGCAGGCTGAACAGCACAGTCGGCAGCGGCACCGGCAGCCGGTCCTGTTGCACCCACCAGAACGTCGAGAGGCCGAAGACGAAGTAAAGGCCCGTGCCGGTCACGAACGCGTTGGGCGCGGCGACGTTGAGCGTCCTGGGGTCGAGCAGCAATGCGGCGCCTAACAGCATCGCGGCGCAAATCGCGCGATAGAGTCCGACGATCCAGAGGATCCTTCGGCCCGAATCCTCGATCACCGTCAGCGGCGGAGGCTCGAACGGCGCGACGGCGGGAGCCGGCTGCATGGACTGGGTGTCAGGGCGACGCATGCGATGTCAACGTGGACCGTGACTCGCGCAGGCGGGATCCGAGCAGCGATAGCCCTCCGGCGTCATCCGCGCGTCCGGTTGCGGCAGAAAGACGCCGCACTGCACGCACTTGACCATCGATCCGGCCGGGGCTGGCTCGGACGCCTTCTTGGTGGCACGCGATCGCGCCTTCGCGACGTTCCACATGCGCAGTGCGAAGAGCACGGCGAAAATGACGACGATCCAGAAAATGAGCTTGCCCATCAAAGCACCTTGCCCGGATTCATGAGGCCCAGCGGATCGAGCGCGCGCTTGACGGCGCGCATCATCCGCACTTCGACCGGGCTCTTGTAGCGCACGAGCTCGTCGCGTTTCAGCTGCCCGACACCATGCTCCGCGCTGAAGCTGCCGCCGTGCTGCGCCACCCGATCATGGACGATGCGGTTCGCGCGCGGGGCGTTGTCCATGAAGTCGCGCGCGTCGACCGCCTCGGGTGCCGAGAGGTTGTAGTGAAGGTTGCCGTCGCCCAGGTGACCGAACACGACAAGACGCGCGCCCGGGAATTCCTCGCCGAGCGCGCTTGCGCACTCGCGCATGAACGGCGGGATCGCCGATATCGGCAGGGAGATATCGTGCTTGATGTTCGGACCTTCGCGCCGCTGCGCTTCGCTGATGTTCTCGCGCAGCGCCCACAGGCGCGCCGCCTGCTCGCCGGACTGCGCAACCACCACATCGGCGACCACGCCCGCTTCGACGGCCGCCGCGAGCGCCGTTTCGACCAGCGCCGGCAGCGGCGCGCTCAAAGCGCTGTCGTCGGCCTGGACCAGCACATACCAGGGATGTCCGGGCAGCGGGTCCGGCGTTCCCGGATGATGCTTGCGCGAAAGGAGCAGCGAGAACGCGCTCATCAATTCGAATCCGGTCAACCGGTCGGCAATGGTGGCTTGCAAACGGCGCAGCAGATCGATCGCAGCCTCGACCGAGGCCACCGCGGCAAACGCCGTGACGCGCGTACGCGGCGCCGGGAACAACTTGAGCACCGCCGCGGTGATGATGCCGAGCGTTCCTTCGGCGCCGATGAAGAGCTGCTTCAAGTCGTAGCCGGTGTTGTCTTTCCTCAAGCCGCGCAGCGCGCTGAAGACGCTGCCGTCGGCGAGCACCGCTTCCACGCCCAGCGTGAGATCGCGCGTGTTGCCGTAGCGAAGCACCGCCGTCCCGCCGGCGTTGGTCGACAGGTTGCCGCCGATCGTGCAACTGCCTTCGGACGCCAGCGACAACGGAAAGTGCAATCCTGCCGCGGTGGCGGCCTCCTGCACCGCGGCCAGCGGCATGCCGGCCTCGACGGTGATCGTCGCGTTGGCCGCGTCGAGCGCGCGGACCCGGTTCATGCGCACCAGCGACATCAGAATCTCGGTACCGCTCTCGTCCGGCACTGCACCGCCGCACAACCCGGTGTTGCCACCCTGGGGTACGACGGAAATGCCGGTCTCGGCGCAAATGCGCACGACCGCCGCGACCTCGTCCGTGGAGCCGGGCTTGACCACGGCGCGGGCGGCACCGCGAAAGCGTCCGCGCCAGTCCTCGAGGAAGGGCTCGATGTCCGCGGGCGCGGACAACACGTGCGCGCCGCCGACGATGCCAGCGATGCGCGCGAGCAAGGTTGCGCCGGGGTTCGCCATAGGAGAGGATAGTAGCAAAATGTACCGCTGTTTCCCGGCGGCGACCCAGGCGAAAAAGGAGCAGAGCCCATGGCGACCAATTCCGACGATCCGAATACGCCCAATCCGCCCGGCGGCGGGTTTCCATTTTCGCCGCAGGACGCGCTGGAATTCATGCAGCGGATGTGGAATCCGCTGGGGATCGCGATGCCTGGCTTTGCCGCGCCGGCCTCCCCGGCCGGTGCCGCGGCGCAAGGCGGCATGCCGTTTCCGCATCCCGCTGCGATGTTCGCCGCGCTCGACCCCGCCGAGATCGACCGCAAGATCGGCGAGCTCAAGATCATCGAGAACTGGCTGACCATGAGCGTCAACATGATGCAGATGAGCATCAAGACGATGGAACTGCAGAAAGCGTCGCTCGAAGCGATGCGCGGAAGCGCGCCGCGCGGCGATCAGAAAGGAACCCGATGAGCATCACGCTGTATTACGGATCCGGCTCGCCGTACGCCTGGCGCGTGCAATTGGCGCTCGAGCACAAGGCGTTGCCTTACGAACGCACGATCCTCTCGTTTTCGGCCGGCGACACCCGCAAGCCCGAATTCGTCGCGCTCAATCCGCGCCATCGCGTGCCGGTGATCGTCGACGGCGACTTCGTGTTGTACGAATCCAACGCGATCGTCGAATACCTGGATGAAGCCTATCCGGGACGCGGCGCGCCGCTGTTCCCCGGCGACGCGCGTACCCGTGCGCTGGTGCGGCGGCTGATCCTGGAAGTCGACAACTACTTCGACAAGGCCATCGATCCGATCACCGACCAGGCGTTCTCGAGGAAGCCGGAAGAGCGCGATGCCAAGACGCTCGCCGACGGCCAGGCCGCCGTGATCGAGGAGTACGGATTGTTCGCCAGCGCGATGCGCGGCGAGTTTCTCGCCGGTCCGTTGTCGGCCGCCGACTATGCGTTCTATCCGCTGGTGGCGTTCCTCGATCGCTGCATGATCAAGCTTCCGGACTTCGATGCTGCGGCGCTCCTGCCGCCTCCGCTTGCGGCGTGGAAAGCGCGTATCGAAGCGTTGCCGTATCTCGACCTGACGATTCCGCCGCATTGGAAGAAGAAAGGATGACGATGAAGCTGACGACGACCGCCTTTCCCGACCAGGGCGTCATCCCGGGCGAATTCGCGTTCGCCGTGATCGACCCCGCCGCGCACGTGAAGCTTTCCGCCAATCGCAATCCGGACTTCGCGTGGACCGACGTTCCCGCCGGCACCCGGTCGCTGGCGCTCATTTGCCACGACCCCGACGTGCCTTCGCGCGGCGACGACGTGAACAAGGAAGGACGGGAAGTGCCCGCGGCGCTGCCGCGCGTGGATTTTTTCCATTGGGCCGTGATCGACATGAAACCCGATACCCCGGGTATCGCGCGCGGCGAGCACTCCAGCGGCGTGACCGCCAAGGGCAAGCCCGGACCGCAGGCACCGCGCGAAGCACGGCACGGCGTCAACGATTACACGGGCTGGTTTGCCGGCGATGCCGCGATGGGCGGCGACTACTACGGCTACGACGGGCCGTGCCCGCCGTGGAACGACGCAATCCCGCATCGCTACGTGTTCACGCTCTACGCGCTCGATGTGCCACGGCTCGACGTGTCGGGCAAGTTCACCGGCGCGGATGTGCGGCTCGCGATGCAGGGGCACATTCTCGCGCAGGCCGCCGTCACCGGACGCTACACGCTCAACCCTGCGGTGAAGCTCTAACAGGCTGTTGAGAATCGCGCTCTCGCCTCACTCTTCGCCTCATTTCGAGCGCAGCGAGAAATCTGCTTCACGAAATCAGCGGGTTGCGAAAAAATTCCTCGTCGCTTCACTCCTCGGAATGAGGCTGGGGAATTTCAAGAGCCTGCTAACTAGCACTGCGTTGTAACCACGCCTCGCGGCGTGCTTGCGCTTCCGGCGCCGGCGCCGGATCGAGCGTGAAATAACAGGTGTCGGCCGGTGCCTCGGCCAGCGTGGCCGAAACCTCGAGCAGCTCGTCACGGCGAAACGCGTGAACGGCGACGACGTCGCCGGGCGCGCCCTGCGTGAGGAGCTTCTTCAGTCGCTCCGGCGAAGCCTTGAGGCCGGCGACCGCAACGAGCGTATCGCCGGCCGCCAGACCGGCGTGCGCCGCGGGGCCGCTGCGCAGGACCACGGCCAGTTTCTGATCGCTGCCGAGTCGAATTCCCAGCGTGCACCGTGGCGCTGCGTCCTTGGCCGGTTTGCCGCCGCGGTCCTTGGCGTCGTTTTCGGCGCGCAAATGCAACGTCACCCCGAAGTCGGCCAGCAGTTCGCGCAGCGGTGGCTCTTCAGTGCCCTCGACGTACCGCCCGAAAAAATCCGACAGGTCGCGGCCGGCGAGCTCGCTCGCGAGCGCGGGAATGCCGTCCTCCGGAACACCGACGCCGCGCCGTCCGTAGCGTTCCCATAGCGCGCGCATCAGATCGTCCAGCGTCGCCCGGCCTTCGCGGCGCAAGGTCAAATCGAGCGCACACGCGATAAGCGCGCCTTTCGTGTAATAGCTGACCACGGCATTGGGAGAGTTCTCATCCGGCCGATAGAACTTCACCCAGGCATCGAAGCTCGAGTCCGCCACGCTTTGCGTGAGGCGTCCCGGCGTGCGCAGCACCGTGGTGATCGTGCGCGCCAGCAATTCCAGATAACGTTCGGCGCTGATCAGCCCGCACCGGGTCAGCGCCAGGTCGTCGTAGTACGAGGTGATGCCTTCGAACGCCCACAACTGCCGCGTGTAACTCTCGCGGGAGAGGTCGTACGGGATGAACGCCGCGGGCCTGATGCGCTTGACGTTCCACGCGTGGAAATACTCGTGGCTCACGAGCCCCAGGAAATGGAGGTAGTCGTCATCGATGCCGTCCAGGCCGGCGTGCGGCAATTCGTCGCGGCGGCAGAGAAGACTCGCGCTCGATCGATGCTCGAGGCCGCCGTATCCCTCGCCGACCGCCATGACCTGGAACAGATAGCGCTCGAACGGCGCGCCGCCGAAGAGATCGATCTGCCATTGGCACACGCGCTGAATGTCGCGCGCAAGTCGTGACAGATCGGCCGCGTGCCGCCCCGAGATCGCGATGTCGTGCGGTATGCCACCGGCTTCGAACGTCTTCAACGCGAAGTCGCTGGTCTCGACCGGATGGTCGATCAGCTCGTCGTAGTTCGCGGCGCGATAGAGGCCGAATCCGTAGGGGACGGCACCCGCGGTCGGAAGCGTCGTCGCCACCCGCCACCGCGCGTAGGATGCGCCTTCCGGCGGCGCGACATCCACGATGCACGGTGCGTGCTCGCGGCCTTCCGGGAGCAGGAACACCGACGGTCCATTGAAATAGCCGCGTGATGCGTCGAGGTACCCGGCTCGCACGGAGAGATCGAACGCATAAATCTGCGCGATCACCGTCAGCGGGTTAATGCAAGGGGCCGCTTGCCAGACGTTCTTGGCCACTTTTGCGATCGGCACGGCACGGCCGTCGGATTCTGCCCGCACGGTCACGAATTGCCGCGCGAACTCGCGGATCAGGTAGCTGCCGGGAATCCAGGTCGGGAGCTCGAAGCGCTGCCCGGCCGCGTCGGGGTTGTCGACGGTGACCCTGACTTCGTAAAGATGGGCGTGGGGGTCGAGCGGGACGATCCGGTAATGCGTGGGCGGCTGTGAAGAAGGGTCGAGAGCGGGCGACAAGGGGATCGGGGAGAGGAGGGTAGTGCCCCGGGCCGGAGTTGAACCGGCGACCTGCCGCTTAGGAGGCGGCCGCTCTATCCACTGAGCTACCGGGACGTTGCATGGTGCTTGGCTGCGCGGTGGCGTTGCCGGAACCCGGTCGGCTCTTCGGGCGTTGCGCGCGAGCAGGCCGATTTTACCGGAACGCCCGCCTGTGCCTACACTTCGGGCAGCAAATCGATGGTGGATCATGTTCCGGGAACTGATTGCGCATGTTTCGATCGCCGACGGGATCGCGTTCGCGATCTTCGTGGTGGGCTGGTTCGGCTACGGCTATTACGCCGATTACGGGGTGAGAGACAAATCGCGCGGACTGCGGGCGGCGACCAATGCGCATCGATTGCAATGGGCGCGCCAGATGGTGCGCCGGGACAACCGCATGACCGATGTCGCGCTGACCGGCAACCTGATGCAGAGCGTTTCCTTCTACGCGAGCACCACGACCTATGTCATTGCCGGCGTGATCGCGGTCGCCGGAACGCTGGATCGACTCATCTCGATGACCGCGGATCTGCCCTTCGCTCGCGTGTCGGCGAAGGAGGTGGTCGAGATGAAGGTACTGCTGCTGGCCGGCATCTTCATCTTCGCGTATTTCAAATTCACATGGGCGTTGCGCCAGTTCAATTTTCTTTCGATCATGGTCGGCGGTGCGCCGAGCTGCAGCGAGCCGGAAACTGTTCTGGAGCCTTATGCGCAAAAGTTTGCATTGCTGAGCGCCCTCGCCGGCGAAGAATTCAATCGCGGCGTACGCGCCTATTACTTCGGATTCGCGGCGATGACCTGGTTCATTTCGCCTCACCACTTCATCGGCTTCACCATCATCGTGTTGTTCGTTCTGTGGCGGCGCGAGTTCCACTCCCGTACGCTGCACGTTCTTGCGGATTAAGGCGTTACGCGGGTGATTTCCTGGTTGGGTGCGAAGTCGCCGTTTCCTCCGTTGTCGGCCGCATTGGCCGAGCCGAATGGGCTGCTCGCAATAGGCGGCGATCTTGCGCCGGGGCGCCTCCTCGCGGCGTACCGCGCCGGCATTTTTCCGTGGTTCTCCGAAGGCCAGCCGATCCTGTGGTGGAGTCCGGATCCGCGGATGGTGCTGCACGTCGACGAGTTCCGGGTGTCGCGTTCGCTGGGCAAGCGCGTGCGTGCGGGCACGTTCGAAACTCGCGTCGATTCCGCGTTTCGGTCGGTAGTCGACGCCTGTGCCGAAACGCCGCGCGCGGGGCAGGGCGGAACGTGGATCACCCCGGTGATGATCGACGCCTATTGCGAGCTCCATCGGCTCGGCTACGCGCATTCGGTGGAAAGCTGGCGCGAGGGCCGGCTGGTGGGCGGTCTCTATGGGCTGGCGCTGGGGCGGGTGTTCTTCGGTGAGTCGATGTTCGCCCATGAAACCGACGCGTCGAAAGTTGCCCTGGTCCAACTTGTTGCGTTGTTACAACGGCAGGCTGTACCCCTCATCGACTGTCAGCAGGAGACCAAGCACCTCGCCGCCTTCGGCGCGCGCCCGATACCCCGTGCCCGGTTTGCAGCGCATCTCGCTGAATTGATACACTCGGTTGACCCTCCCACTGGGTGGCGCCCGTAGCGCCGCAGTGAGGGTGAAATGGCCATGACAGGCTTACGGTGAGCAAGCTCAACGACCTACCGCTGACATCGCTGCAGTTCTACGCGACGGCGCCGTATCCCTGCAGTTACCTGCCGGACCGCGCCGCGCGGTCGCAGGTAGCCACCCCCAGTCACCTGATCGACACCCGCGTCTATAGCGAATTGGTGCGTCTCGGCTTTCGCCGGAGCGGCGCCTTTACTTACCGTCCGTACTGCGATCATTGCCGGGCATGCGTCCCGGTGCGGGTTCCGGTTGCCACCTTTGTGCCCAGCCGGACGCAGCGGAAGATCCAGCGCAATCACCGGGACTTAGGCGCAGTTAGGCGCGAGTTAGCGTACGATCCTGAACATTACGCGCTGTACTTGCGCTACCAGCGGTATCGCCATCCGGGCGGCGGGATGGATCAGGACAGTCGCGAGCAGTACCAGCACTTCCTTTTGCACAGCAATGTCGCGACCGATTTATACGAGTTTCGCGAGCAAGGCGTCCTGCGGATGGTGAGCCTGGTCGACCGCCTGGTCGATGGACTCTCCTCCGTTTATACGTTTTTCGAGCCCGACGTTCCCGGAGCAAGCTTCGGCACCTACAACGTCCTGTGGCAAATCGAGCGCTGCAAAACGCTCGGACTTCCCTACCTTTACCTCGGATATTGGATCGCCGAGAGCCGGAAGATGGCCTATAAGGCCACTTTTCGACCGGCGGAGGGGTTGGTGGCTGGGGTGTGGACCCAGTTGTAGGGTGTTCCGGAGCAATAACGGAGTTCTACACCAAGCCATTGTGGTCTACACTTCCGTAATGCCTTACCGATCAAGTCGGTAACCTTCTAAATTCGCGTGCGGTGCCTCTGGCGGTAATCCATTTTGTTCGCCACAATGTGCCCGAGGCTTGCACATACGTACAAGAATCGCGCGCCGATTTTTTCTATTTGCTTCATTGGGAGACCAGATGAATGCCATCGCTGAATTTCCGAATCTCGCCGACCCGAAAGCTCTTCGTCAGATCGATGTTGATTTTGATAGAGAGACTTCAACGCTGTATTGGTGGATGAAGCCGGTGCCTCGTCCTTGCTTTAACGGTGAATTTTTGAAGGAAAGCACCGAGTTCGAGGGGCGCATCGAGCAACACAGTGGTTGGTTCAACCACGACGGCGAAGAATGTCGGATTGAGAACGCGGTATTCGGAAGCCGAGTGCCTGGAGTTTTCAATCTTGGCGGAGACCTTGAAATGTTTGTTCAGGCGATCCTTCGGAAGGATCGCGCGACTTTGACTCAGTATGGACATGCATGCGTCGACAACATGTATCGGCGGATGGTGGGCTATAACGCGCAGGTCGTTACCTATTCGCTCGTGCAGGGGAAAGCCTTTGGAGGTGGATTCGAATGTGCACTCGCAAGTGAAGTGCTGGTAGCGGAGGAGGGCGCGTCGTTCTCGTTTCCGGAGGTGCTGTTCAACATGTTCCCTGGGATGGGCGCATTGTCATTGTTAGGTCGTCGAGTTGGCCTCAAGAAGGCCGAGGAAATCATAATGAGCGGGAAGGTATTTACCGCGCTCGAAATGTTTGACCTCGGAGTAGTGGACGAATTGGCTGCCGACGGCGCAGGGTTAGAAGCCACTCGTTATCTCATCAAGTCGCGCCAGCGGCGACGGAACAGCTATCGCGCAATGTCTCAAGCCAAGCGTGAGTTCCAGCCTGTCAGTCATTCGGAAATGCGAGCGGTTGTGGAAATCTGGGTCGACGCGGCCTTGAATCTCGAATCGCGCGATTTGCGTATGATGGCGCGTCTGGCACGTGCTCAAGACAAGATCAATGCCTTGCCTGAAGACGTGACGCTGGTCAAGGAACAAACCTTCGAGTTTGCAATAGCCGCAAACGGGTAGCTGCAAGATCAGTTTCGGTAACCGGGCCGTATCCTGGGTAGGCCGGTGTCGGCGTCGAACCTCGACCGGCCGAGATCGGCCAAGAGCGCGCATCGGCAGTTCATTTGGCTCAGGCTAGGTTAGGGAGTGCGTTGGAGCGCGGTTAGCAAAAATGCGAACTTCCATCCTAGGACATACCTCCCTACTTTCCACGCGGGCCAGGCCGCGATACGGCCTTGCAGCGCGCGGCGCCGACGCGACTCCAGTGAGGGCTTGAAGACGAGTTCCCGGGGGGAATAGCCCTCCGGTGAATTCGTCGCGATCGCTCGCAAGGGCGCGGTGCAGATTGGGCAGTCCCCCACGCATATGATGCGATCCGACGCTAGACGCCAGCTTGCAGCGGCTCGATGCCCCCTGTACGGACCGTATCTACGCGCGCAATCGCTCTCTTTTGCGTTCAGGTTCATCCGAACGGACGATTGGCATGGCTACTCATGGGAGTTAGCATTTCTGCTAACCATTGGGGCAACCGCCCCCCGGACAGATCATGTACGAGTCCTCCCGAATTCTGGCGCGCAACCTCGCGTTCCTGGCGACGGGCGCGCGCCAGAATAGGCGCTCGCAGGCTCTGGCTCGCGACCGCACCCTGCAAGTCCTCATCGCCGAACTCGTGGCCGCGCGTACCGCCGCAGGTATGACGCAGCGGGATGTCGCGCGAAAAATGTGGACCACGAAAAGCGCCATCTGTCGTCTCGAAAGCGGCGTATGCACGCGCCCGACGTTGAGCACCATCGAGAATATGCGCTAGCCGTCGGCGCGCGGGTCGAGATCCACGTGCGGACGAGGCGATAGCATTCGTGAACTAGGCCTCGGACCCCAATCCTTGCCCGGTTGTGGCGGCTCGCTACCGCTTTCGGCCAGTTCCGGTCGTTCGAGCGCTGCTGAAAATCCGCCGAAACCGGTCGTCCAGTCCGACTACTGAATGACCTCTGCACGCAGCAGCAGCGATTGCGGGATCGCGATACCGAGCGCCTTGGCGGCCTTGAGATTGATGACCAACTCGAGCTTGCTCGGTTGCTGAATCGCCAGATCACCCGGTCTCGCACCCTTGAGGATCTTGTCGACGTAATCGGCCGCCCGGCGAAAGTTGTCTCGGACGTCCGGGCCGTACGAAATGAGGCCGCCGTCGTCCGTGTAATCGCGTCCCTCGTACATGGCCGGAAGCCGTTCGCGCGAGAACACGCTCAAGATCTGGGCTCGATTCTCGAACATGATCGAGTTGTTCTGGACGATGACTGCCTGAACGCGGTCGCGCGTGATCGGAGCGAGCGCCTTAGGCAATTCGCCCGCGTCCGCGACGATCGCGGGCGACACGTCGACGCCCATCTGCTGACCCGCGGCCCGGGTCTCGGCGATCATCCGATCGGTCGCACCGCGGCCCGCCGGCAAGGTTGCGGCGTCTGGCGTGTTCCATGCGAGCACGGCCACCCGTCGCGGCGCCGGCAGAAGTTCGCGCAGCAGTTGCAGCCGCTTTCGGGCCAGGTCGGTGGAAAGCAAGGACATTCCCGTGACGTTCCCGCCGGGATGGGCGTAATCCGCGACGAGGCCCGTGCCCACCGGGTCGCCGGAAGCTGCAATGACGATCGGAATGCTCGTGGTCGCGCGCATTGCGACCCGGACTGCCGCTGTAGACGAGGTGACGATGACATCGACCTTGAGTCGAACGAGTTCCTCGACCTGCGTCTGGAATCGCGCCATGTCGTTATTTGCCCAGCGATACTCGATGACCACATTGCGGCCGTCCACGTAACCCAGATCGCGCAGGCCCCCCAAGAATCCCTCTTCAAGTGCCGAGGGGCCAGCCCGAAGGCTCGCGTAGCCGATGCGGTAGATCTTGTCCTTTGTTTGTGCAGCGCCGATAGCTGGTCCGGCGAGCAGACCGGCCACTGCCACGCGAACGCTCATTGGAACTGTGCCGATTGCCCAGCTAAGAGTACGGGCAAAGGTCCGCCGATCCATCACTGAATCTCCTCGTCCGCGCGCACACTAGGATTGCGGGAGGTTAGCGGCTAATGACAGGCCGATCGACTGTAAGCTCAGTTCAAAGCTGAACGCGAGAGTCGCTTTCCGGAGCATCTTCCTCCCAATGGATGTCCTCCAGAACGCGGGTGACGCTACGCCACTGCCGTCACCAGGTCAAGAAAGCCCGGTGAGGCGCGGCAATGACCGCTTTGCCCTGACCGGGACTTCTGCTTCGGGTCGGAATCGGTCGTCCAATGAAACGCGCTTCAGCCTGGTCTGACGTTGCTGGTCAGTTCGACCGGCGATCAGGACAGATCAGTTGGCACGTTGCGTCATTGCTTGGGCTGACGCAGCTTTGCTATTCGGCGTTTAGGACAGCTAGAGCGAAACTCGATGTTGCATGCGTGCATAGTCGTCGAGTTCGACAAACGTTTTCTCGACGCACTGTCGTATGTTGACGACCATTTGCTTGGTCCACACCGAGTCATGGCCGTGCGCGGATGGAGCGTCGTCGCATCTTCGAGATAACTGAAGTGCTCCAATTCCGACAGCGGCTCCTTTCAGCGCATGTAGAAGATCGTCCATCCCTTCGAACTTCCCTGCGGCAACGCATTCGTCCATCCGACGCAATAGCACTTCAACATCGCTCTTGAATCCGCGAAGTAGATTGGTCATGAATTTCGTATCACGCGAGATGTCTTCCAGCTCCGCCAATCGCGCAAGATCAAGAATTCCGGTGGCACTCGTTGCCGGGGCACCATGAAAGCGTCCGGGAAAATTGATAGCACTCTGAGAGAGAGTATTCGTCGTCTCTGAAGGCTGTGTGATGCGTGGTACCAGCCGCAGCGAAAGCTTGTCTACCTTTTCGATAAGTGCAGCGGCGTCAAATGGTTTTCCCACAAAGTCATCGGCGCCGGCATTTTGTGCCTTGCTTCGTGCCTCAAGCGTAACCGAAGCTGACAGGATAATTGTTGGCATGCGAATGCCTGGCGGTTCCATCATCCGAATTGCCCGAACCACCTCTAAGCCATTCCTGTGCGGCATATTGAAATCCAACAGCGCGAAATCGGGCTGCTCGCGCTCGTACAAGTCGAGTGCCTCTTCGCCGTTGGACGCAAGTACAACCGTGTGTCCCGCGCTTACAAGCAGCTGGGAAATAATAGTCTGGTTCGTCTCATTGTCATCGGCCACAAGTATTCGCAGTTTCACGCGATCGCGTTTTATTAACTGCGGCAAATCAATGAGGTCAGCGGCGTCTCGACTGCTGCTCGCAATCGCAGCATGAATCGCATTGGCAATTAAGCGCGACGTGGTGGGCGCATCCAGGACGCAGGCTTCACGGATGCTCTTAATGCGCGCACTGTCCACAATCGAAAGGCGCTGTTTTGCGACAAAAATGAGTGCTAGCGGTTTGTCGCCAACCCGTTGTCGGGCGGAAGTAAATGCGGCGCATGCGCTGTCTACGCGGCAGCTGGCCACTAGAGCACGAATCTCAATTCCCGATGCGAGCAGCGCATCTATCCGAGCACCGATCGGATCGGATGGAGTGAGTACCTCCGTTTCCTCTCCTGCGGCGACGACAAGGGACGAAAGGGTTTGAGTTTCCGCCGGGTCCGCGATGAGCAAGGTACGTTGGTTTGAACCGGAGCGTCGAGGTTGAGTCGTGTCTTGGGATTCGACTAACGTGTCGCGCAAAAGTGGAAGTTCGAACCAGAACGTGGTGCCTTCGCCCACCTGGCTATGGACGCCAATGTTGCCGCCCATAAGTTCGACTAGTTGTTTTGCAATCGTGGTCCCAAGCCCACTCCCACCAAAACGACGGGTGGCTGATTGATCCGCCTGTACGAATCGCTCGAAGATTCGGGGAAGGACTTCCTCGCGAATTCCTATGCCGGTGTCCCTAACTTCGAATCGAGCGGTAACTCCCTCTGCTGTTGACTTCTTTAGCGCTACACCCAGTATTACCTCTCCGCGCTCCGTGAACTTGATTGCGTTACCAAGAAGGTTCAAGAGGATCTGCCTAAGGTGATGGGAGTCACCGCGAAGCCTGTAATCGAGTTCTGGGTCTACTGCGGCGTGAAGGGCAAGACCCTTGGATTGGGCATGGGGACGGAGCAGCTGCACCAACCCGTTAATGGTTGCGTAAAGATCGAAGCTAGTCACTTCAATGGCAAGGCGGCCAGATTCGATCTTGCTGATGTCCAAGACGTCGTCGACGAGGGAGCGGAGTACCGAAACCGAATGCCGAAGAAGTTGAACAAGCTCTCCCTGCTGAGCCGACAGGTCGGTAGTTTTGAATAGATCCACCACCCCGACGATACCGTTCAGTGGGGTGCGGATTTCGTGACTCATGTTGGCAAGAAACGTCGTCTTCGCGACGTTCGCTTCCTCAGCGCGATCACGTGCCTCTTGAATGCGCTTCAAAAGCGTCGAAACATAGAGCGGCAGGACGATCAGCGCAATCAATAGGCCGATACCGGCAATTCTGCGTTCTTCCCAGAATGGCACTAACAGAAGTACGCCCGTCAGACCAAGAAGAGAAAGGAGCTGACAACCAAACAGATATCTACGCCCGTATCGAAAGCCGTTTCCAAACGTAATGAACAAGAAGATACCGATTACGAAGAAACCGTATTCCTCTGCGACAGACATGTACCACGTGCAACCCGCAACATCCGCAAACATCCCAACGAGACGACGATGGACATTTGGCTCTGGGAATGCGCAGATCGCAGCAAAGATCGCAATCGCGATGACAAGGAATCCGCTGAGAACCTGGACGATCTCGACGTCGTTGTCGGTCCAGTTATTGCGCCACCCGTGAAAAACCGCCATGTAGGTCAGAACGAGGGCGACAATAACGATTCGCAGTAAAGCTTGTTCGTGCTCGCTATCCTCCCGACCCGCGAGGCGGTCCTTTATGGCGCGTAGTGGAAGGGCAAACGAGGACATGTTCAGTTTCGAAGCATCACGGTTGTCGTGAACAGTTCGCAAGATGTATGCCAATGATGGGGAAACGGACAACGCGCACCGTGCCCCAAATTATCCGCCCAAAGTGGCTGCTTTCAAATAGTATATGATAATCAAAACCTTATTTTAAGTATATGAGAAATAACATCCATGTGGGAGAATGGTTCGGCGCCGGCATACGGTTATGCGCTGAAGCGTACAGATGATTTGGTGGTGCCTTTATATGCTCGGGTACTGTCGTTGCGCGTCGATACCGTTAACTTCCAGGCACAAAAATGTCAGCACTTGCGGCAAAGCCCTTCACCGACCGCGTTGAAGAAAGAGTAAATGCAGATGTATCAACGATGACCGTTGGAATATGCGTTGTAGGCGGACACGAGCTTCGCCTATCCTCCAATCCGCTGGTCTTCAAGCCGACACTTACAACATTGCTGTTGACTGAACAGGTGTTGAATGCCGGGCTAGAAATGCGAACGGTTCTTGACCTTGGGTGCGGCTCCGCCCCAATCGCAATCGCACTGGCGCTAAGCGGCGCGCGGCACGTCTACGCCACCGATCTAATGCCGCAAGCAAGCGCGCTTGCAGCAAAGAACGTCAGACTTAATCATGTTCAGCAAAAGATCACCGTCTTGAATGGGGATCTTTTCGAACCAGTCAGACGAATGAAGTTCGACATCATTGTTGACGATGTGTCAGGGGTGGCGGAAGAGGTAGCGAGGCTTTCATCGTGGTTTCCGCCCGAAGTGCCATTGGGGGGACCCGATGGTGCGGACCTCACCATAAGGATGCTTGAGCAATCCAAGCAACATCTCAATGAAGACGGCCACCTTTTCTTCCCAGTGCTCAGCTTATCCAATTCCGCCAAGATCATTTCAACTGCCCGAGACATCTTCGGTGATCGATTGAAACGGGTTGCATCCAAGTTGGTACCGTTCAATCACGAGCTGAAAGATAACTACGAAGCCCTGGTGCGGCTGCGAGATCGCGGAATGATTGGTTTCGAGCAAGTTCGATCGCGGCTTTTCTGGTCCCTGGAAATATATCGCGCCGATATGAACGGCTGATTCAGCACGGCTGGACCGGACTGCGCAAAGCCTCTAACTTCTTGACGTCGCGTCCAGCGCCGGTTCTTGTGCGCTAGTTAGGTATTTCACCATTTTCGGCCACATAGAGAATCGGGCTTCCTGTCTAAAGAATCCGAAATGCCCTATTCGCTTCAAGCCAACCTGCGAAGGCGAAATCAGCCAATGTTCAACGGTTAACCTAGGGAAGTAATCGCGGACTCGAGCCGCGCCGGCTTCGGTAGCAAATCCATCATCGGTAAACGTCAGAATCAGCGTGTCGAGCTGGGTCTGCGAAAAGCGCTTAACGAGGCGTTGCATTCGATCGATTGGGAATGCCGCCGCGGAAGATCGCAAAATCGGTGTTCGTCGCCTGGCCCATTGCATGGCAACCCCCTTGGGAATGTCATCTCCCAAACGGAGCAATCGACCAGGAAAGTACCCAAATAGGCGAGTAAACGCTGGCATCACTCCATGCCACAGGACTGCCATAGGTAGTCGATAGGCACGCCGATAATCACCGTAAAACCCCGTATGCGCACCGATCATTATCAAACTCGCGAGCTTTGCGGAATTGGGGGCCCCAGCGAAGAGAAGCGATCCGACGGAATGACCAATTCCGACGAGCCGAGCATGCGCGCAGCGTGAATGCAACCAATCGATGGCAGCCGCACAATCGAATTCGGCCCAGTCTTCGATAGTCGCTGAAAAATGGCGAAGGGATGAGGGTTTAGATTGTCCAATCCCCCGGTAATCATAGGTCAGAACAGGAATGCCAGAAGCAGCTAAGAACCTGGCAAAATTCCGGTAGCTCCTCGAAGGTATTCCAACCCCGGGGTTTAACACTACCGCGCACGTGATGCGGTCTGCAGCGCTTGCCGAAAAGTATGTGCCATGGATAGCAAATCCATCTTTGGTAGCAAATCGTACCCGTTCCTCGGCCACCAAATAGGATTTTGGCAGCAAAGATGAGTCTTCCAAGCCTGTTCCTTTAGCAGCGTCCACAGTCATGCAATCTGCGGATGAATGCAAAATCTGAGAAACCGGCTCCAAGTCGAGTGTCGCGCCGGTCCTCGTGCAGCTCAACCACGTTCAATGATCAACCCCTGAGCCGTACCGCTGATTCCAGAGAAATGCTGCGTGTCCCGGTGGATCGTTGCGCGTGGTGATCGGTCCCGACGCACCGCACTCTGGACACCTTATTGTGATCATTTCGACGTTCTCCTTGCCAGACACCACCAACTTCGGTCTGCGATGCGCGCAGAACGGGCAAGGTCGAAGGTCAGCATTGGTCATTTTTGCATCCCTTTGCATTTCAAATGCAAAGGCTATATTTCCACGAATCTAGGTTGAAGCACGCGTTATACGTGTGGTAGAAATATTCGTCGATTCTGGTCAGTACCCAGCCACTTGTTTACTCCTTAAGGGCCGTCCATTTCGCGAACCACTGCCGTCAGATCTGACTCCACAGACAATTCGCCATTGACCACGGCGGATCCGGTGAGTTTTGCGACTCCGCGCAATGATCTCTTCATTGTGCATTCGAGTACAACTTGATCGCCAGGAACGATATTCCGGCCAAATCGGCAACCTTCTATCCCTGCAAAAAAAATGATCGATTTCCCGATTCGACTCATCATCCCGGAGTAGTGACATAACACGCCCGCCGTCTGCGCCAATGCCTCCAGCACTAGTAATTGCGGCATCACCCGACGTCCGGCTGGAACTCCCGCGAAGAACCAATCGCTATTGCTGACGTTCTTGATCACCCGAACCCATTTGTTCGGCTCGCAGGCCTCCATGCGATCGATGAGCAGGAATGGATAGCGATGCGGGATGTGCTTCAGGATCTCGCTGATATCCGCGGGCGGCAAGGTGCTGGGAGTCGTCAAGTTGGCTTCGCTTTTGGCAGTCTTCGCCGCAGACAAACTTATCGTTCCATGTGAATCAGGCCCTGGGCAACAGCTCGCGCTACTGCTTCTTTGCGATTCAATACACCGAGCTTACTTATGATGTTGCTGAAATGAAAGTTAGCGGTACGTTCAGTAATTCCGAGTTTGGCTCCGATATCGATGCTAGTTAGTCCATTTGCGGACATAAGCAGACATTGTCGCTCGCGGGCGCTAAGAGGAATTCCGCGTGATGTTGGCGGGAGTTTGAGATCCAGGATGTTCGTGACGAATAGCTCGTGGAAATATTGGCCGAACGCCATGATGTCGCCAATTCTATCTGTGATCTTTTCCCGTGTTGCGGTATCGATTACCGGGTTGGCAGAACTAAGGGCTGTGATCCCTCCGCGTGAATGTGAGTCTCGTAATGAAATTGATACCCCGCTTGCAACGCCGTACCCTGCCGCTGCATCCAAAAACGCGTCAGTCACCGGCGATTTTCCGCGCGTTGAAGGCTGGTCCCATATGAAGGGGAGAGAAGATTCTATCCCGAACTGGATTCGAGGATCGGCTTCCAAATATGCCCGCTGATCATAGATCATGACCCATTCAATCGGTAGCGTTGTGAACACAAATGAATGTGACTCCGAGTTGGGATGAATGCTCAAGCTCACGCCGTGCATGAAGTTATCGAATCCTAGAGACTTGGTGATTTGAATGATCACCGGTGCCAGGTCGTGGCCAAGCGCAGACGCACTAACGAGCGGTTTCAGCAGAGAGGGGACGGTACCCGGATATTGTAAAGGTGTAGGTTTCAATTGCAGTGATGTAAGCATGACGCTCGCCTCTCATCCTGGCTGGAAATCGATCCGGCAAGAACCCAATAGTCGTTGTGGCACAGAGGGTGGCTGTCAAGGAACCGCGCTGCCCAATTCGAAGACGGATTCCATCAGCGCCGCAACGCAGGTCCGTCCCCCAAGTTGGCCGAATCCCGCAGATCCCGACGACCAAGGTCCGAAACGCTATAATCCTCCCTTTTCCGCCGTCCGGTCATCCCCATGAAAATCCTGGTCCCGATCAAGCGCGTCATCGACTTCAACGTCAAGGTTCGGGTGAAGCCGGATGGGTCGGGAGTCGACACGGCGAACGTGAAGATGTCGATGAATCCGTTCGACGAAATCGCCGTGGAAGAGGCGGTGCGCCTCAAGGAAAAGGGCGTGGTGACGGAGGTCGTGGCGGTCTCCTGCGGCATCGCGGCCTGCCAGGAAACGCTGCGGACTGCGCTGGCGCTCGGGGCCGACCGCGCGATCCTGGTCGAGACGGATGTCGAGCTGCAGCCGTTGGCCGTGGCCAAGCTGCTCCGCGCGCTGGTGATGGAGGAAAAGCCGGAGCTGGTAATTCTTGGCAAGCAGGCGATCGACGACGACGCGAATCAGACGGGGCAGATGCTGGCGGCCTTGCTGGATTGGCCGCAGGCGGCATTTGCATCCAAGGTGGAGATCGCAGGCGGCGTCGCGACGGTGAAGCGCGAAGTCGACGGCGGCCTGGAAACGATCGAAATGAAGCTGCCCGGAATCATCACGACCGATTTGCGGCTGAACGAGCCTCGCTACGCCACGCTGCCCAACATCATGAAGGCGAAGAAGAAGCCGTTGACGACGACGACGCCGGCGACGCTCAACGTCGACGTTGCGCCGCGGCTGGCGACGCTGAAAGTGGTGGAACCTGCGAAGCGCAAGGGAGGTGGCAGAGTCGCCGATGTGAAGGAGCTCGTTGCCAAGCTGCGCAACGAAGCCAAGGTTATCGCCTGAAGACGCCTCGCCATGACCATACTCGTCATTGCCGAACACGATAACGCCGAGCTCAAATCGGCCACGCTGCACGCTATCGCCGCGGCCGCCAAGTTGGGTGGCCCGATCGACGTGCTGGTCGCGGGACATAACGCGCAGAGCGTGGCGCAGGCCGTGGCGCAATGCGCCGGCGTGACCCGTGTGCTGGTCGCCGATGCGCCGTATCTCGCGTCGCCCACTGCCGAAAACATCGCGGCGACGGCGCTGTCGTTGCTGCCCGGCGCCTATACGCACGTTGTGGCCGGCGCGACGGGGTTCGGCAAGAACGCAATGCCGCGCATTGCGGCGAAGCTCGATGTGGCCCAGGTCTCGGATGTGATCGGGATCGAGTCGGCCGATACGTTCGTCCGTCCGATCTACGCAGGCAACGCGTTCGCGACGGTGCAGTCGAAGGATCCGATCAAGATCCTGACGGTGCGCACGACGGCGTTCGACGCGGCGGGTGGCGGAGGCAGTGGCGCGGTGGAATCGGTCGCCGCCGCGCCGGACACGGGTTTATCGAAGGTGACCGGCCAGGAGCTGACCAAATCGGAGCGGCCGGAGCTCACGAGCGCGCGCGTCGTCATCTCGGGCGGACGCGGCCTGGGCAGCGGCGACAATTTCAAGATGCTCGAGGCGCTGGCCGACAAGCTGAATGCGGCGATCGGCGCGTCGCGTGCGGCCGTCGACGCGGGCTATGTGCCCAACGACTACCAGGTCGGACAGACCGGGAAGATCGTGGCGCCGGATCTGTATATCGCGATCGGCATTTCCGGCGCGATCCAGCACCTGGCGGGGATGAAGGACAGCAAGGTCATCGTCGCGATTAACAAGGACCCCGAGGCGCCGATTTTCCAGATCGCCGACTACGGTCTGGTCGGCGATCTGTTCGAGCTGATCCCCCAGTTGACCGCTGAGCTGGGCTGACGCCCACGGCGCGGCGCGCCTCGCGATCATTAGAGCGTTCCTTCTAGCGCCGCGGTCGTACGCTATCGGAATCCCTCCACCCTTTTCAGGTTGATCCGCGCATGAGCACCTATCACGCACCCTTGGCCGACATCCTGTTCGTGATGAACGAGTTGGCCGGACTCGAACAAGTGTCGAAGCTGCCGGGTTTCGAGGAAGCCACGCCGGACACGGTCGCGGCCATTCTCGAAGAGGCGTCGAAGTTCGCCACAAACGTGCTCGATCCGCTCAATCGGACCGGCGATCTCGAAGGCGCCAAATGGCTGGAAGGCGGCAACGTCAAGACGCCGACGGGTTTCAAGAGTGCGTACGAGCAGTATTGCGCGAACGGCTGGAATGGCCTCACCAAGAATCCTGAATACGGCGGGCAAGGCTTGCCGCAACTCGTTTCGACCGCCGTCGAGGAAATGTGGCACGCGGCAAACCTCGCGTTCGATTTGTGCCCGCTGCTGACGCAGGGCGCGATCGAAGCCATCGAGCTGCGCGGAACGGACGAGCTCAAGGAAAAATTCCTGCCGAAGATGGTGGCCGGCACGTGGACCGGCACGATGAACCTGACCGAGCCGCAAGCGGGCTCCGATCTTGCCGCGGTGCGCACGCGAGCGGTACCGCAAGGCGACGGCACCTACAAGCTGTATGGCCAGAAAATCTTCATCACGTTCGGCGAGCACGACTACACCGAAAACATCATTCACCTGGTGCTCGCGCGCACGCCCGATGCACCGGAAGGCGTCAAGGGCATTTCACTGTTCGTCGTGCCCAAGGTCCTGGTGAACAAGGATGGAACACTGGGCGCGCGCAACGACGTCCATTGCGTATCGATCGAGCACAAGCTCGGCATCCATGCGAGCCCGACGGCGGTGCTCGCCTATGGCGACCACGGCGGCGCCGTCGGCTATCTCGTGGGCGAAGAGAATCGCGGCCTCGAGTACATGTTCATCATGATGAATCTCGCGCGATTCTCGGTGGGGATGGAAGGTGTCGGCATTTCCGATCGTGCGTACCAGCGCGCGGTCGCCTACGCGCGCGACCGCGTGCAAGGCAAGGCGGTCGGAATGGAGAAGGGCGCGAAGGGTGTGACGATCATCGAGCATCCGGACATCCGGCGCATGCTGATGACGATGCGCGCGTATACGGAAGCAGCCCGCGCGGTCGCCTATGTCACGGCGGCGGCGCTCGACAATGCCGGACACAATCCGGATCCGGCCGCGAAGGCGAAGCACCAGGCGTTCGCCGAGTTCATGATCCCCATCGTCAAGGGCTGGTCGACCGAGATGGCGCAGGAAGTCACCTCGCTCGGTATCCAGGTGCACGGCGGGATGGGTTTCATCGAGGAGACCGGCGCGGCGCAACATTTCCGCGACGCGCGGATCATCACGATCTACGAGGGCACGACGGGCATCCAGGCCAACGACCTGATCGGCCGCAAGACCGCGCGCGATTCCGGTGCGGTCGCCAAATCGGTGGCGCGCGAGATCGACAAGGTGGCGGCCAAGCTTGCGGCGCGCACCGAGCCGTCGCTGCAGGCGATCGGCGTGCAGCTGGCGTCTGCGACTGCCGATCTGCAGGCGGCGATCGACTGGATGGTGACGGCCTACGGGCAGCAGACGCGTGCGGCACACGCAGGCGCGGTGGCCTATCTCAGGTTGTGGGGGCTCGCGGCCGGCGGTTGGCAGATGGGACGTGCCGCGTTGGTCGCGGCGGATCACATTGTGTCCGGCGTCGGCGATCCGCAGTTCATGCACGCCAAGATCGCGACGGCGCGCTATTTCGCCGACTGTTTGCTTCCGCAAGCGTCGGGTTTTGCGCACACCGTTATCTACGGCGGAGAGAGCGCGCTGGCGCTCCCCGCGGAGGCGTTCTGATCGGGCGTCGGCTGGCCTGCGCCGGCGCCTTGCTGTTTTCATGCGCGGCGTTAGCGCAATCTGCCGCGATCGGGCCGGGCCCGGTCATGGGCGATGCGCCCGCGTACACGAATCGGACGCTCACCGACGTGCCGAACGCGCAGGCGATGCGCACGCGCATCTGGTCGCCGCGGCTTGGCGACGGGTGGGTCCCGCAAGGAGTGGCAGTTGGCGGTGGATTCCTGTGGGTTTCCGCCTATCAAAGTACGGATCCGAAGCAGGACAAGGGTCCGTGCCGCGTGTTCCAGCTCGATCCGACGGACGGCGGCATCGCGGGTCAATTCGCGCTGCCTGTCGCATGCGGCCATGCGGGCGGCATCGCGCACACCGGCGATCGCTATCTGTATGTCGCCGATACCCGACTCCTGATCCGCATCGATACGCAGGCGGCGCTTGCGGCAGGTCAATGCGAGCCGCTCGGCTGCACGACCATTCCACTTTCGGGGAGCCTGCGCGGGTCGGCGGTCGCATTCCGGCAGGGCGTCCTGTGGCTCGTCGCCTATGTGAAGGCGGGCGACGGAGGCGGGCGCCTGTGGCAAATCTCCGAGCAAAAAATTCTCGCGTTGATCGCCAACGGGGGCGGTGCACTGGATCAAGGCGCCGCGGAGCGCGAGTTGCACATCGCGGATCAAACGCAAGGCGTGGCGGTGGCCGCGGATGGCTCGCTCTGGCTCACGCAGAGCAGCGGCCAATTCGGACGGCTCCAGCATATCGACGTTGAAAGCGGACGGGTAATCACGTCCTACAAAATGCCGGCAGGAATAGAGGACATCGAATTCGGCCCCGACGGAAGATTATGGGCGCTGTCCGAGGCAGGAGCGAAACGATGGAATGCATGGCCGACATTTTTTCCCGTAGTGTTTTCGCTCGACATGAATTCGCTGCAGTAGCCGGCAGCGCCGCATCCAGGGGCGCGCTGCGCTGGCTGCTCGTCGCGCTGGCCTTGTGGTTCCCCGTTGGCGTGCAAGCCCAGCCCGCTTACAGCATTCCACCGATCGGTGCCGGGCCGTACGCGGTCGCCTGCAGCAACGTCGAGCAGGACTTCACGCGGATGACCGCCGGCGCGTCGCCGCGCGAATACTGGGAGGGCTTCGGGGGCCGGTACGTCACCGACCTGCTGGTCGATCCGGCGCACGCGTTCGTCCTCCAGCTTCCGATACCGGGCGACTCGAATCTGTTCGGGTCCTATGCCGGCTCCATGCGCGCATACGCGAACCTCGTTTGCTATCCGACGGACCCGGGGAACCTGCGCACCGACTACGTATTGCCCACGGGCAACGTCGTGCCGCACATGCAGCGCGGCGCGGAGCCCCCGATCTTTCCGGCCGGAAGCGGATTGTTTCCCGTGCTGTTGTTCTCCTCCGGACTCTCGGGCAGCCCGATCTCCGGCGACTACATCGAGGTGCTGAAATTCCTGGCGAGCTTCGGCTACGTCGTCGTTGCGCCGTTCCATGGCGATCCGCGTTTTGCCGACGTCAAGCTCGACGGCTTCAAGGATACGATCTATGCGTTTCTCCACCTGAGCGATTTTGTCGCGATGCAGGCCGTGCGGCCGCTGTCGCTGTCCGCGGCGCTCGATTCAGTGCTCAATCATCCGGACTATCGCAACCACGTCGACGCGGCGAACATCGGGGCGTTCGGCGCGAGCCTCGGCGGCGAATCGGTCATGCTGATGGGCGGCGCCATGCTGACCACGTCACTGTTCCAATCGTCGAGTCGCGTGACGCTGGATACGCGGGTCAAGGCGGCCGTAGGCTATGTCCCGTATTTCGGCATCGACGTCTATCCGGCCTTCGGGCGGGACCTCGCGGGCCTCGATGCCGTCACGCTGCCGTACCTTGCGATCAGCGGCACGGCGGACACGACGGCGCCGATCAGCGTGACCGAACGGGGTATGAAGCGTCTTACCAACACGCGCCAGCTGGTGGCGCTGACCGATCTCGTCCACGGATTCGACAGCCGGTATTCCAACGATATCTTCACCTGGACGCTCGTGTTTCTCGGTGGCCAGCTGTCGGGGGACCCGACGGCGCGTGCGCTCAGCGCGCGCATGACATCGGTGAGCGGCGGCATGGATGACGTCGAGCGCATCGATTACATGGCGCCCACGCCGGTAAAAAGCGTCGGCGGCGTGCCTTCCGAGGCCATCGTGGTCGAGTACGAGAACACGACGATCGGCCATTTCTTCATCACCGCGGAACCCGCGGAAGAGGCAATGCTCGACGCTGGCGTCATCGTCCCGGGTTGGGATCGCACGCACTATGAATTCAAGGTGCGCCCGGCGGGCAGCCCGCTCGGCTTGTCGGCCTGCCGTTTCTTCGGCACTCCACCACTCGGGCCGAATTCGCATTTCTTCACCATCGATCACGACGAATGCAACAAAGTGAAGGCGAATCCGCTGTGGACGTACGAATCACTGGCGTTCAACGCCGATCCGCCGTTCCTGGGCGTCTGCGGACTGGACCGCATTCCGGTCACCCGTCTGTACAACAATGGAATGGGTGGGCAGGCGAGCCATCGCTGGACGACAAGCCGCTACGAAATTGGCGCCATGCTGGGTCGAGGCTGGATCCTCGAAGGCACGGTGTTTTGCGCCATTCCCTGACCAAACCCGCAGCCACGCTGTCACAATCGCTTCGCACCTGGCGCGCGCGCATTTGCGCGCGTCGGCCTTCGGGGGAGGGGACCTGTGAAGCGGCTCTGGAATGCGTTGCTCTATTCGCTGGCGGGACTGCGCGCGGCGTGGGATGAGCCGGCGCTGCGGCTGGAAATCGGGATGCTGATCGTGGCGATTCCATTGGCGCTGTGGCTGCCGGTGGGCGTGCTCGAACGGCTGCTGCTGACCGGCAGCGTCGTCGCGCTCTTTGTGGTGGAGCTCCTCAACACCTCGATGGAGGCCGCGATCGATCGCATCTCCGAGGAACGGCATCCGCTGTCGAAGCTCGCCAAGGACCTGGGCAGTGCGGCGGTCTTCGTCGCGGCGCTCTTCGCTGGCGCCGTGTGGATCGCACTGGCGGGGCCGATCGGATTGCGGATGATCAACGCATGAGCGCTGGCCTGCAGCCTAAGGGGTGAGTGCCGCCGGGCCGTCCCAAGGCACGAACTGCGCCCCCTCTGGGGGCAGCGCAGCGGCGAAAGCCGCAAGCGTGGGGGTCGTCCCTCAGTCGAGCGCCACGCTCTCGATCCACATGATTTCGCATGCGCCGGCGCCGGTATCGTCGCGGCGCAGCGAGGTATTCCACGTGAAGCCGCCAGGTCCCCGCACATCCACCAGATAACCGGAGAGATGAATGATCTGCCCGGGCCGAAGTTTGCGCAGCTTGTGCTCGATGCTCGCATCGGCCGGAACGGCGTGGATCTGCGCCGCATGCGAGATCAGCTGCGGCACGGTGAGCGGGAACGACTTCCAGTCTTTCGGTTTCCAGAAGAGAAACCGGCCCATCTGCGAGAACTCGAGCTGATCGACGACCTGGGTGTCGGACATCGCGCCCCATCCAACGCCAAGGTCGACAGGCGCGAGATCGGCACCGCCGTCGATGCGGTAAATCTCCTTGCGCAGCACGCGCGCGGTGATTTCATAGCGCGCCCGCCTGACGAACGTGTGATCCTTGGCCGAAAATGTCGTGGGCGGGTCGAGATTGGTCTGCACGGGATCGTCGGGCGCCACGATGCCGGGCGGAACGTGCTCGTGGCGCTCGCTCGACCACCAGTTCCAGGCGCCGAAGAGGCTCGCGACGAGCAGCAGGGCGACGATCCAGTGCACGCGCCGCCGATCAGGAAGCGGCGGCGGGCGGGATCGCCACGACACCATGATTCGCCAGCGCCAACCCGACGCCGGCCCCGACTGCGAGCGGCTGGTCGACGGCAGTCGAAATCACGAACAGCGCACCGATCGGCGAGTCGAGCGTGTACTCCATGAGGCCGCCAAGATAGGAGGCCTTGCGGACCGTAGCCCGCAGCGGCGCCGCGCCTTGCGGCAGCAGCGTGATCGCCTCGGGGCGGATCGACAGCTCGACTTCGCCATCCGGCAGCCCGCGATGCAGCACGTCGAGCGTAACGCCGCCGATCACGACGTCGCCGCGCTCGGCGTCGCGCCGTCGCAGGATTCCGCGCACGCGATTGGCATCGCCCATGAAGCCGGCGACGAATGGATCGCGCGGCTGCTCGTAGAGCTCGCGCGGCGCGCCTTCCTGCGCGATCGCCGCCTTGTTCATGACGATGATGCGGTCGGAAACCGCCATCGCTTCGGCCTGGTCGTGCGTCACATAGACGACGGTGAGCGCCAGCCGCTGCTGCAGCTCGCGGATTTCCTCGCGCATCTGCCGGCGCAGCCGCGCGTCGAGATTGGACAGCGGCTCGTCGAACAGCAGCACGGCGGGCTCGAGCACCAGCGCGCGCGCCACGGCGACGCGTTGCTGCTGGCCGCCCGAGAGCTCGGAGGGCAGCCGCGCGTCGAAGCCGGTCAGGCCCACGGTCGCGAGCGTGGCCTGGGCGCGCGCGTCGGCCTGCGCCTTGGCCATTCCGGAAACGATGAGACCGTAGCGCACGTTCTCCAGCACCGACATGTGCGGAAACAGCGCGTAGCTCTGGAACACCATCGAAACGTTGCGCTCCGAAGCCGCGATCTGCGAGACATCGTCGCCGCCGATCAGGACGGCGCCGCGCGTCGGCAGCTCCAGGCCGGCGATGAGTCGCAACGTCGTGGTCTTGCCGCAGCCGGAGGGTCCGAGCAGCGTCACCAGCGTACCGGCGGCGACGGTGAACGAGATATCGCGCACGGCCGCCACGTCGCCGTACAGCTTGGTGACGTCGCGCAATTCGATCGACGCGGCTTTCATGCGGCCGTCCCGCCGAGTTGCCCGATGCCCGCGGCGGGCACCGTGACGGCGGCTTCGCGGCGGCCAAGCCGGCGCTCGCCGATGACGCGCTGGATCAGCCAGATCACCGCGAGCATCAGCACGATCAGCACCGAGCTGTAGGCGATCGCCACGCCGTAGTCGCCGTTGACGACGCGGTTGATGATGTACGTCGTCGCCCATTCGTATTCCGCGGAGACGAGGAAGATCACGGCCGACACCGTGGTCATCGCGCGCACGAAGCTGTAGACGAGCGCGGCGATCACCGCGGGCTTGAGCAGCGGAAGCAGGACGCGGCGCAGCGTCGTTGTGCCGCGGGCGCCCAGTGTGTTCGAGGCTTCGTCCAGACTCCGGTCGATCTGGGAGAGCGAGGCCATCCCGGCGCGCACGCCGACGGGCATGTTGCGAAAGACGTTGCAGACGACGAGGATGAGCGCGGTCCCGGTGATCTCGATGGGCGGCACGTTGAACGCGAGAATGTACGACACGCCGATCACCGTGCCGGGAATCGCGAACGACAGCATGGTGCCGAATTCGAACGCGGCCTGCCCTGCGAACTTCTGCCGGGTCAGCAGATAGGCGGTGAGGATGCCGAGCGCCGCGGTCAGCGGTGCCGCGATCGCGGACAGCTTCACCGTCGTCCAGAAGGAGTTCCAGGCGGCGCCCGCCCAGATGAGGCCGTGCGGCCCCCATTCGATGCCGAACGCTTTCACATAATGCTTGAGGGTGAACGTGTAGTCGCGGCCCCAGGTTTCGACAAAACCGCCGGCGAGCGCCATCGCGTAGATCACGATGGTCAGCAGCGCCCACGGCAACGCGACGCCATAGCACAGCCATCGCGCGCCATCCGGAAGCGCGATCGGCACCCCGGCATCACCCTTGCCGGAAACGGTGGTGTAGACCCTGGCCCCGAGCACCCAGCGCTGCGCGAAGAACGCGCCGAGGGCGAACAGGAGCAGGACGATTCCGAGGGTCGCCGCGCGGCCCTGGTCGAGTTGCGCGCCCACGACCGAAAAGAAGATCTCGGTGGACAACACGCCGAAGTTGCCGCCGAGAAGGATCGGATTGCCGAAGTCCGCGATCGACTCGATGAAGCTGATGAGGAACGCGTTGGCGAGCCCGGGCCGCATCAACGGCAGCGATACGTCGACGAACGTGCGCCAGCGGCCGGCGCGCAGCGTTTGTGCCGCTTCTTCCAGCGACGGCGACACGCCCTCGACGACGCCGATCAGCACGAGGAACGCGATCGGGGTGAACGCGAAGATCTGCGCGACGAGAATCCCCTGCATCCCGTAGATCCAGCGGGTCGGCTGGATGTTGAAGGCCCACTCGAGGAACTGGTTGATGAGCCCGGAGCGTCCGAACAGGAGTATGAGCCCGAGGCCGATCACGAACGGCGGCGTGATGATGGGCAGCACCGACAGGATGCGGAGCAGCCGCTTATAAGCAAAGCGCGTGCGGGTGACGATGAGCGCGAACGCGAGCCCAAGCGCCGTGCAGCCAAAGGCGCAACACAACGCGAGGAACAGCGTATTCCACGCGACGCCGCAGCGCACCGTCCCGGCGATGCACGACACGCCCCAGATTTTTTCCGTCGTGAGCCGGGCGAAGAATGCGGACAGCGAAAAGGCGCCGTCGTTGTTCTCGAGCGCCTGCAGCAGGATCCTGGCCACGGGGAAAAAAATAAACACCGCGACCAGCGCGCCCACGGCAACGACACTGCCGGCGACGAAGGCGTCACCCTTGAAATAGCCGCGCTCGGCGAGCCCGAGCGACAGCAGCATCCCGAACGCCGTGATGACCAGGAACGCGCCGCATCCCATTCCGTACTGGCCGTTACGCAGCGCACCGGACAGCATTGTCAGCGCGGAGTACGACCACCCCGTGGGTCCGATCGCGAAGCCCTGCACGAACGCGTAGGCGAATCCCGCTGCGCCGACAAGCACGAGACCGTTGGCACGCGCCCGCCGATCGAGCGACGCATGCAGCAATGCTCCGCCCGCGATCAGCAACAACCCGAGGGGCGCGAGCCAGCCGCGATCGTGGCGGACGATTTGCAACAAGGCCGGCGCGGATTCCTTGCCGGCCCAATCACGCAGCCACGCCAGCCCGAGCACGGTGTCGGGCAACGCATACCAGGGGAAGATGAGATAACCGGCGGCGCCGACTGCGAGCCAGCACAGGAGCGCGCGGCGGTGCCGGTTCATCGCGGCGCGGCGTTGACTTCCTTTTCCCAGCGCTCCAGCAGGCGCTTGCGGGTTTCGCTCGAGCCGTATTTCGCGAAATCGTAGTTGATGACCTTGATATCGGTCAGCTTCGGCACCTGCGGCGGCAGCGCGACGCTGCGATTGGTAGGAATGGCGAATTCCTTGACGTCGAGCCCGATCTTCTGCGCATCGGCGGTCAGCGCCCAGTCGTAGAACTTCTTCGCCGCATCGAGATTGCGCGAGCCTTTGATGATCGCCATCGAGCCGATCTCGTAGCCGACGCCTTCGCAGGGAAGGATCGGCAGCACCGGAAAGCCGCGGACGATCTCGTTGATCACGCCGTGGAGCACCGTGCTCCCCACGTACACTTCGCCGCGCGTCACCGCGGTCATCGGGCCGATGCCGGAGCGTGCATAGCTCGTCACGTTGGGATTGAGCGCGACCATGTAGCGGAACGCTTCGTCCTCGCCCATGATCTGCACCAGCGACGCCAGCATCAGGTAGGCGGTCCCCGACGAGTTCGGATTGCCGAGCATGACTTCGCCTTTCAACGCCGGATTGGTCAGGTCCTTCCAGCACTTGGGCACCGGCAGCTTTTTCTTCTCGGCGATTTCAGTGTTGTAGCCGAGGGACAGAATGCCGCCATACACGCCGGCGACGTGGTTCTTCGAGACATCGGTGATCCGTTGTGCCCAGTCGTAGAGCTGACTGACATTGGGAGATCGGTATTCCTCGAGCAAGCCCTCTTCGGCCGCTTGCAGATAATTGTCGGCGGCGCCTGCCCACCAGATGTCGCCCTTGGGATTGGCTTTCTCCGCCTTGATCTGCGCGAGCATTTCGCCGGTGGCTTTCTGCACGACCGCCACCTTGGTGCCCGTCGCCTTTTCGAAACCGACGGCCATGCCCTGGCACCATGCGGTGTTGGGCGAGCTGCAGTACATGTTGAGCTGCGCGTGTGCGAACGCAGGAACGACGGCCAGGATCAGGGCGGACCAGAAACGGTTCATGGCTTTGCTGCGCTCCTTCGATGACTTACTGCGTCTTTCCCAAGTGGACGACAACATCCATAGGACTCCGTCGTTCCCGCGGAAGCGGGAACCCAGCGTCGTTCATTCACCGACGCTGGGTCCCCGCCTTCGCGGGGACGACGACAAAGGCGGCCGGTCAGCCTCGCCGCAGGGCCGCCCCAAGGCGAGCGCCCCCTTTGGGGGAGGACGCCGCAGGCGTCTTCGGGGGAGCCTACTTCGCCTGCGCGCCGATCTCTTTGTCCCATTTTTCCAGCAGGCGCTTGCGCTCGGCGGATTGGCCGTATTTTGCGAAGTCGTAATTGATGAGCTTGATGTCGGCCATTTGGGGCGACAACGGCGACACCGGCGTGCCGACGTTCGACGGAATCTGGAACTGCCTGGCCTGCGCGGCAAGCGCTTGCGCTTTCGGCGTCAACGTCCAATCGTAGAACTTCTTCGCGTTGTCGAGGTTGCGCGCACCCTTGATGATCGACATCGACCCGATTTCGTAGCCGGTGCCTTCGCAGGGCGCCACGCCTTTGACCGGGAACCCTGCCTGTGCTTCGGTGACCGCGTCGTGGATGAACGAAATGCTCGCGATGGTCTCGCCGCGCGCCACGGCCTTGATCGGCGCAGTCCCGGAACGCGGATAGGTGTTGATGTTCTTGTGCAGCGCCTTGAGGTAATTGAACGCCGCGTCTTCGCCGAAGACTTGAACCAGCGTGGCGATGGCGGTGTACGCGGTGCCCGACGCATTCGGATTCGCCATCTGCACCTCGGCCGCGAATTCGGGCTTGACGAGATCCTTCCAGCAGACAGGCGCCGGCAGCTTTTTCTTGGTCAGGAGCTCGGTGTTGTAGCCGAGGCCAAGGACGCCGAGGTAAAGTCCGACGCTGCGATATTTGGACTGTTCTGCCTGTTTCTGTGCCCATGGCTGCAGTTGGTGGATCAACGGCGACCGGTATTCCTCGGTCAGGCCGAGCTCGGCGGCCTGCAAATGCGGATCGCCCGTTCCACCGAACCACAGGTCGAGCTTCGGGTTCGCCTTTTCGGCGGCGATTTGCGCAAAGGCTTCGCCCGACCCTTTCAATGCCATCGTGGCCTTGATGCCCGTTTCGCGTTCGAACTCGGTGGCGGCCAGCGTGCACCACTCGGCTTGCACGGCGCAGATCACATTGAGCTGCTGGGCGCTCGCGGAAAGGGCAGCGCCCGTACCAAACATCGCGGCGGCCAGCCAAAGAAAAGCCTGGCGCATCATCGACCGTTTCGTTCGTTGCAATGGGATGATGGCCGGATCCTCATGAGTTTGTAATATTCGGGCATCGCGGCAGGGGGGTCAACTTCAGGATGAGCCGGCCACTCCAACCAGGAAAGCTACCATGACGCAGCATTTTCGGCTTGGGATCGATCTTGGCGGCACCAAGATCGAAGTCGTCGCACTCGATTCCGACGGACAGGAAATGCTGCGTCACCGCGTTCCCACGCCGCATGGCGATTACGAGGGCACGCTGCGCGCGATCGCCGGTCTCGTGGCCGACGTCGAGCGAAGATTGAATGTTGTCCCGGGTGCGGCTTCCGTGGGGATTGGCGCGCCGGGCTCGCTGTCGCGCGCGACGGGATTGCTGCGCGGATCGAACTCCGTGTGCCTCAACGGCCGGCCGTTCAAGAACGATCTCGAAGCGCTGCTCGGCCGGACGATCCGGATGAGCAACGATGCAAATTGCTTTGCGCTGTCCGAGGCGATCGACGGCGCCGGCGCGGGCAACGCCGTGGTGTTTGGCGTGATCCTGGGCACGGGCGTGGGCGCGGGCATCGTCGTCAATGGACAAGTGCTCGACGGCCGTAACGCGATTGCCGGTGAGTGGGGCCACAATCCGTTGCCGTGGCCGCGCGATGACGAGCGTCCCGGGCAGCCTTGCTACTGCGGACGCCGCGGATGCATCGAGACCTTTGTGTCGGGCCCCGCGTTCGAGCGCGATCATGCGACGGTCACGGGTCACGACGTGCCGACCGCGCGGATCGTCGCCGACGCGGCGGCGGGCGACGCGGCGTCGGTGGCTTCATTGCAACGCTACGAAGAGCGCCTGGCACGCGCGCTGGCGCACGTCATCAACATTCTCGACCCGGATGTCATCGTCCTCGGCGGCGGCATGTCGAACACGGACCGGCTGTACGCAACGGTACCGTCGCTATGGGGACCGTGGATATTTTCCGACCGCGTCGACACCAGGCTCTCGCGCAACGTGCACGGCGACTCGAGCGGCGTGCGCGGCGCGGCGCGGCTGTGGTAAGGGTCAGATTCGAATTTCGAGTGAATTTACCGAAATTCGAGTCTGACCCTATTTCGCCGTCACATGCTGGTGTAATTGGGCCCGCCGCCGCCTTCCGGCGTGACCCAGTGGATGTTCTGCCTGGGATCCTTGATGTCGCAGGTCTTGCAGTGCACGCAATTCTGCGCATTGATCTGCAGCCGTTTTCCAGTTCCGCCTGAAGCCTCGTCGGCGACGAATTCGTAGACGCCCGCCGGGCAATAGCGCGCTTCCGGTCCGTCGTACACCTTGAGGTTCACTTCGACGGGGATGCCGGGATTGCGCAATTGCAGATGGATCGGCTGATCCTCTTCGTGATTCGTGTTCGAGACGAAGACCGAAGAGAGCTTGTCGAACGTCAGCACGCCGTCGTACTTCGGATAATCGATCCGCGGCATTTCCGCGGCGGGCTTGAGCGATTCGTGGTCGGCTTTGTGATGACGCAGCGTCCACGGCGCGAGTCCGCCGAGCCCGAGGTCGTTCAGCCACATGTGGACGCCGCCGTGCAGCGAGCCCAGCCACATGCCCCAGCGCAGTCCCGGCTTGACGTTGCGCACCTTGTACAGGTCCTCGTAGACCCACGACTTGCGCCACGCTTCCGGATAATCCGCGAGCTCGTCGTGCGCACGGCCGGCACCGAGTGCCGCAAACGCCGATTCGGCAGCCAGCATCCCGGTCTTCATCGCGTTGTGACTGCCCTTGATCCGCGGCAGGTTGACGAAGCCGGCCGAGCATCCGATCAACGCCCCGCCGGGAAAGGCGAGCTTCGGCACCGATTGCAGGCCGCCTTCGTTAATGGCGCGCGCACCGTAGGCGAGGCGCTTGCCGCCTTCGAACGTGGGGCGGATCGCCGGGTGCGTCTTGAAGCGCTGGAATTCATCGAACGGCGACAGGTACGGATTCTCGTAGTTGAGGTGGACGACGAATCCGACGGAAACCAAACCATCGTCGAGGTGATAGAGAAACGAGCCGCCACCGGTTTTCGAGTCGAGCGGCCAGCCCTGGCTGTGGATGACGAGTCCTTTTTGATGTTTTTCCGGCGCCACCTGCCAGAGCTCCTTGAGACCGATTCCGTACTTCTGCGGATCGATGCCGTCGCGCAGGTTGAATTTCTGCATCAGCTCCTGCGACAGCGATCCGCGGCAGCCTTCCGCGAACAGCGTGTATTTGGCATGCAGCTCCATGCCTGGCGCGTAGTCCGGCTTGTGCGTGCCGCCGCGGGCAACGCCCATGTCGCCGGTGGCCACCCCGCGTACCGCGCCGTGGTCGTCGTACAGGACTTCAGCGGCGGGAAACCCGGGATAGATTTCCACGCCCAGGGCTTCCGCCTGTTGCGACAGCCAGCGGCATACGTTGCCGAGGCTCACGATGTAGTTGCCGTGGTTGTTCATCAGCGGCGGCAGCAGGAAGGCGGGCGTGCGGTAGGCCTTGTCGGCGGTGAGGATGAGGAAGCGATCCTCGGTCACCGGCGTCGTAATCGGGGCGCCCCTGGCTTGCCAATCGGGAAGCAGTTCGTTGAGCGCCTTGGGGTCGATGACCGCGCCCGACAGGATGTGCGCGCCGACCTCCGAGCCCTTTTCGAGGATGCACACCGAAACCTCGCGCTCATGCTCGGCCGCAAGCTGCTTCAGCCGGATCGCGGCTGCGAGGCCGGCGGGGCCCCCGCCGACGATCACGACGTCGTATTCCATGGCTTCGCGGGTCATTGCACCACCTGATTTTCGTTGTCCGAATGCCCGAATAGCCCCGGCATTATAATTGTTGGGTGCCTAAGAGAACGGTTGAGGGTCAGTTAACCGGCCCGCGGAACGGCGTCGCGCGCCCGTTAACTGTTTCGATGCCTTAGGGCGCGAACCCCGTATGCCGGCGCTACTGGTCCTGCTTTCCTGAGCTGTGTGATTGGGTCGGGCTTCGGTCAAGGAACTTTGATGCGTATCCATCCGGACGGCGCGCCTGATCCTGCTTTCCTGGGCTAGGCGATTGGGTCGTGCTTCGTCAATTCATCTTGATGCGTCCGCACGGCCGCGTTTTGCAATTCAAGACCCAATGACCACTCCGCGCGTTCTCGTTCACACGACGACCCAAGTCATCCGCTGGGGCGACATGGACGCGTTCGGCCACGTGAACAACACCGTTTATTTCCGATTCATGGAGCAGGCGCGCATCGAATGGCTGTACGCGCAGGCGAAGGCGGTCGGTCATACCGGCAATGACGGACCGGTGATCGTCAACGCGAGCTGCAATTTCCTGTTGCCGCTCGTCTACCCCGGCGAGGTCGAGGTCCGGATGTACCTTGGCGAACCAGGTCGTTCGAGCATAGGCAGCTTCTACGAGATTCTTGTCGCGGGAACAAGATACGCGGACGGCGCCGCGAAGATCGTATGGATCGACCGCGCGTCCGGCCGTTCGGTACCGTTGCCCGAGCCGATTGTCGCGCCGCTGCGGGCCGTTTCCAGGTGAGCGATCCGTGACCAAGCTTTGGGAACCGTCGCCGCAGCGTATCGCGCAAGCGCACCTCACCGCGTTTGCGGCAGCGATCGCGGCGAAGCATGACGTCGACGTGGGCACCTACAAGAAGCTGTGGCAATGGTCGATCGACCACAAGTGGGACTTCTGGCGCGAGATGTGGACGTACGGCGGGGTGCTGGGCGAACCGGGCAACCGCGTGTTGCTCGACGCGGACCGCATGCCGGGCGCGCATTGGTTCCCCGATGCCAGGCTCAACTTCGCGCAGAACCTGCTCGAGCGCCGGCGCGCCGACGATGATGGCGATGCGCTCGTCTTCTGGGGTGAGGACAAGGTGCGCCGGGCAGTCTCGCACGCCGAGCTGCACGCGTTGGCCTCGCGCGTCGCGAGTGCATTGGCCACGCACGGTATCGTCGCCGGCGATCGCGTGGTCGCGTACATGCCCAATATGCCCGAAGCGATCATCGCGATGCTCGGCGCATCGTCGCTGGGCGCGATCTGGTCGTCGTGCTCGCCCGACTTCGGCGTGCAGGGCGTGCTCGATCGCTTCGGACAGATCGAGCCGCGGATCCTGTTCACCGCCGACGGTTATTGGTACAACGGCAAGGCGATCTCGATCGTCGACAAGGTGGCGCAGATCGTCGCCAGGCTGCCATCGGTCGAGCGCGTCGTCGTCGTGCCCTGCCTGCGGCAGGGCGCGGGGGCGCCCGACGACATGACGATGGTCCGCGATGCGCTGGCGTGGGATGTATGGCTCGCGCCGTCGATCGCGGGGCCAATCGACTATCCACTGCTGCCGTTCGATCATCCGCTGTACATCCTGTACACGTCGGGTACGACGGGCGTGCCGAAGTGCATCGTGCACGGCGCCGGCGGGACGCTGCTGCAGCACCTGAAGGAACATTTGCTGCACGGTGACGTCAAAGCGGGCGATCGTCTGTTCTACTTCACGACCTGCGGCTGGATGATGTGGAACTGGCTGGCCTCGGGTCTCGCGGCGAAAGCGACGCTCCTGCTCTACGACGGCTCGCCGTTCATCGACCGCGGGCGGATTCTGTGGGAGCTTGCCGACGCGGAGAAGATGACGCATTTCGGGACGTCGGCCCATTACATCGAAGCGCAGAAGAAGATCGCGCTCGTCCCGCTGAAGGATTTCAAATTGGCCAGTGTGCGCACGATGTTCTCGACCGGCAGCCCCTTGGCGCCCGAAAGCTTCGACTATGTCTATCAGTGCGTGAAGCACGATATCTGCCTGTCGTCGATTTCGGGCGGCGCCGACATCGTGTCGTGCTTTGCGTTGGGAGCACCGACGTTGCCGGTCTGGCGCGGCGAGCTGCAATGCCGTGGCCTGGGCATGGACGTCGACGTGTACGACGAGAACGGCCACTCGGTGATCGGCGAAAAAGGCGAGCTGGTGTGCAAGTCGCCGTTTCCGTCGATGCCGGTGCGATTCTGGAACGATTCCGATGGCGGCAAGTACCAGGCCGCCTATTTCGAGCGGTTCCCCGGCGTCTGGTGCCACGGCGACTGGGTCGAGCTCACCGAGCATGACGGTCTCGTCATCTACGGCCGTTCGGATGCGACGCTGAATCCGGGGGGCGTGCGGATCGGCACCGCGGAAATCTACCGGCAGGTCGAGCAGTTGCCGGAAATTGTCGAAAGCCTCGTGATCGGCCAGGATTGGCCGCCCGGCGATGTCGGCGACAGCCGCGTCGTGCTGTTCGTCCGGCTGCAGGAGGGCGTGACGCTCGATGCCGATCTCGTTGAACGCATCAAGGCGCAGATTCGCGCGAACACCACGCCGCGACACGTGCCGGCCAAGGTTGTGCAAGTCACGGACATTCCGCGGACCAAGAGCGGCAAGATCGTGGAGCTGGCGGTACGCAACGTCGTCCACGGACGTGACGTCCGCAACCTCGAGGCGCTCGCCAATCCCGAGGCGCTGGAGCAGTATCGGGATCGTGACGAGCTCAGGACGTGAGAATCGGGAAATCTTGAACCACGAAGGACAGCACGAAGGGATCCAGACTCGCGTAACCGATGTTGGCTTGCTCCGCTTCGTGTTCTTCGTGGTTGAGGTTTTTTGGACGTGGACGTAATTCCCGGGCTGTCGCGCTGCCGAACATGAGTCTCATTGCCATCCTCGCCGCGCTGGGCCTCGAGCAATGGCGCGCCTTCGATTGGCGCGCCAGCGTGGAACGCGCTTTCGTGAGCTACGCACGAACGCTGGAACGCAAGTTCAACGGCGGCACTTATCAGCACGGGATCTTCGCGACGGTGGCCGCGATCGTACCGCCGGTATTGCTGGCCGCGGGCGCGTACTGGCTGGCCGACGCCGTGCACTGGTCGCTCGGGCTGCTGGTCAACGTGGTCGTCCTGTATTTCCTGATGGGCTTCCGGCGTTTCAGCCACGCGATTTCGGCGATCGTCGCCGCGCTGCAGACAGGCGACCTCATCACGGCTCGCCGGGTCCTCGGCGCGTGGCGCGGCGGATCGACCGCCGATCTGGGCACGCCGGAGATTGCGCGGCTGGCGATCGAGCGTGGCCTGGTCGATGCCTATCGCCAGGTATTCGCCGTGTTGTTCTGGTTCGTCGTGCTGCCCGGGCCCGCGGGGGCGGTGCTCTATCGCGCGGCCGTGCTGCTGGCGCAGGAGTGGAAGGGCCCGGTGCCCGGCGTCGAACCGTCACCGCTCGTGCAATCGCGCACCGAGTTCGGACGCCCCGCGCGTGGGTTGCTCGCCCTGCTCGACTGGATCCCGGTGCGGCTTACGGCGCTATCGTTCGCGGTGGTCGGCGATTTCGAGGACGCGGTAGCCTGCTGGCGGACGCAGGCATCGCGCTGGTCGCAGCAGGACGGCGGCATGGCGATGGGCATCCTGCTCGCGGCCGGTGGCGGCGCGCTCGGCATCCAGCTGGGCGGCATGCTGCCGACCCTCACCGGCGATCCCGATGTGCGGCCCGACCTCGGCATGGGCGATCCGGTCGAGCCGGATGTGCTGCCATCGGCCGTCGGCCTGGTGTGGCGCGCGCTGGTGCTGTGGCTGTTGTTGATCCTGCTGCTGACGCTCGCCAACCTCGCGCCTTGACGCGATCAGGTGCCGAGCGCCACGGCGAAGTCGGCGCCCGTCTTGGCGCGCACCTCGTCCAGCGTCACCCCCTCGTGCAGCTCCTTCAGCACGAGGCCGACGTCGTGCACGACCTCGAAAACAGCCAGGTCGGTGATGATCATGTTGACGACGCGCTGGCCGGTGATGGGCAGCGTGCAGTGCTTCAGGATCTTGGGAGTTCCGTCCTTCGCTGTGTGATCCATCAGCACGATCACGCGCTTGACGCCCGAGACGAGATCCATCGCACCACCCGGGCCTTTCACCATCTTTCCGGGCACCATGAAGTTGGCGAGGTCACCGTTCTCGGCCACTTCCAGTCCACCGAGGATCGAGAGGTCGATGTGACCGCCGCGAATCATCGCGAACGAATCCGCCGACGAGAAGAAGCTCGAGCCCGGTATCGCGGTGATCGTCTGCTTGCCGGCGTTGATCAGGTCCGGATCGATGTTGTCCTCGGTCGGAAACGGACCGATTCCCAGCAGTCCGTTTTCGGATTGCAGCGTGACGTTGATATCTGGCGGTATATGGTTCGCCACCAGTGTGGGGATGCCGATGCCGAGGTTGACGTAATAGCCGTCGCGCAATTCGCGCGCCGCCCGTTTCGCCATCACTTCGCGGATCGGCGAGTCTTTTTTCGATGCGGTGCCCGCGAGCGTCCGGAACTCGATCCGCTTTTCGTAGCGCGCGCCCTGGAGGATGCGGTCGACGTAGATGCCGGGTGTGTGGATTTGGTCGGGATCGAGCTGCCCGACCTCGACCAGTTCCTCGACCTCCGCGACAGTGATCTTCCCGCACGTCGCGATCATCGGATTGAAGTTGCGCGCCGTCTCGTGGTAGACGAGGTTGCCGGCATGATCGCCCTTCCAGGCCTTGACCAGCGACACGTCGGCGACGATGCCTTTCTCCAGCACGTACTCGCGCCCGTCGAACACGCGCGTAGCCTTTCCCTCGGCCAGCACCGTGCCCACGGCAGTGCGGGTGTAGAAGCCGGGGATTCCTGCACCGCCGGCGCGCAGCCGCTCGGCGAGCGTGCCCTGCGGCGTCAGCTGCAGCTCGAGCTCGCCGGCCAGCACCTGGCGTTCGAACTCCTTGTTCTCGCCGACGTACGACGCGATCACTCTCCTCACCTGCCGGGTCTTCAGCAGCAGGCCCATGCCGAAGTCGTCGACCCCCGCGTTATTGCCGACGATCGTCAGGCCCTTCACGCCACTGTCGACCAGCGCACCGATCAGGTTTTCCGGTATGCCGCACAGGCCGAAACCACCGGCTGCAATGGTGATGTCGTCACGCAGCAGGCCCGCCAATGCGGACTTGGCATCCGGATAAACTTTTTTCATATGCAGCTCCGACGAGGATTGACGGGTATTGGCCTGTGTTGCGCTCCGCAGGCAATTATCCCGGAAATGGCACGGCTTCGCGCTGCCACGGGTAAACTCGCGCAGGACCACCGTCTCCGACCCCAGCCATGGACCCGCCCGGCCTCAAGCGCCGCCTCACCTGCATTCTCGCGACCGACGCGGTCGGCTACAGCCGGCTGGTCAGCGAGGACGAAGGGAGCGCGTTGCGTATCCTGGCGGCGCACCGTGCCGTCATCGATGGCATCATCGCGTTCCACGAAGGCCGCATCGTCAGCACCGCGGGCGACTCGGTGCTCGCCGAGTTCCGCAGCGTCGTCGACGCGGTGCGCAGCGCGGTGGAGATCCAGGATGCGCTGAGGACGCGCAACGAAGCGCTGCCCGGGGCGCACCGGATGCTCTTTCGCATCGGCATCAACCTCGGCGAGGTCGTCGTCAAGGGCGACGATCTGCTGGGCGACGGCGTCAACGTGGCCGCACGCCTCGAAAGCCTCGCGCCACCCGGTGGCATCCTGATCTCCTCGTCGGTCTACGACCAGATCACCGGCAAGCTCGACCTGGGATTCCAGGACATCGGCGAGCAGACGCTCAAGAATATTTCACGGCCCATCCGCGCATTCCGGGTATCGGGCGCAGGCGGCACGATCCGGGCAGATCCCGCGTCGCGCTCGGCCTTCGCCGCATCGCGCCGCGCGCTGCCGCTCGCAATCGTTGCGATCGTGCTCGCGGTAGGCGCCGGCGCCATCGGATGGACGCAGGGCTGGATCGGCGGGGCGCGCATCGCGGAGGTGCCCGTCGCCTCTCCCGCGCCCGCGACTGCGAAACTCGAGGCCGATCTTGCAGCGTCCGAGAAGGCGCGCGCGAACGCGGAGCAGCGCGCGAGCACCGCCGATGCCGACGCGATCAAGGCGCGCGCCGAAGCGGAAGCCGTCGCGCTGCGGGCCAAGGCAGAGAACGATGCAGCGGCAATGAAGGCCAAGGCCCAGGCCGAAGCGGCCGCGATGCGCTCGCAGGCGACGCAGACGCAGGAAGCGAGCCGCGCGAAGGCCGTCGACGCCGATGCGATCCGGGCGCGCGCGGAAACGGATGCCGCTGCATTGCGACAGAAGGCCGAATCGGAGGCCACGGCACTCAAGGGGCAAGCCGAATCCGAAGCGGTAGCGATGAAAGCCAGGGCGCAAGCCGACGCCGCCGCCGTGCAGGCCGCCAGCGCGGCGAAGACGGTCGCCGCGGCCACACTCCCGGCAAGCGCGGACGCCTCGCGCTACGACGGCGCGTGGGTTGCCACACAGAAGTGTTCGGCGGTGGGCCGCGAACCCCCATTCACGCGCACCGCAAATATCATCGCGCAGGGCGGCGAGTTCGCATTCGAACGCGGCGTCCCCGGGCAGCCGGGATTCCACACCCAGCGCGGACGCGTCGCCCCGGACGGCACGCTGGTGATGATCGGCAACGGCATCGCCGGGTCGAGCAGCTACTACGGCCAACGGTTCGAGATCCGCTACGGGGGTCGCTGGACCGGCGATCGCTTCGTTCTCCACGGCATGTTCGGCGGGCGCACCTGCGACGTCGAGATCGCGCGTTTGGGCACGGCGTCCGAGCCGCGCGGGAAGTCCCCCGGCTGATCTTGCTTTCGCGACTTGCGCATTGCACGGCACGCCGATTCGAATCCCGATCGATGACCAATAAGGCTTCTCCTTGACTGCCGACACGCCAAGCTCCCGCCGCAAGGTAGCGCTCGACGCTTTGCTTCTCACGCTTCCGGGCGTCAGCGCGAGGTCGATCAACGGCCTCGACGCCTATTTTGTCGCCGATAAAATGTTCGCCTGCATCAGCGGCGATGGCGTCGGACTGCGCCTGCCCGTCGCCGCCGCGAGGGACCTGCACTTTTCGCGCGATGACGTCGTGCCGTTCCAGCCTGGGGGTATGGCGAGCACCAGGGAGTGGGTACAGATCGACCGCGCGGATGCGGCTGACTACGAGAAGGATCTTCCGCTGTTCCAGGCGTCGGTAGAGTTCGTCCGAGGTGGGCCGACGCGCTAGCGCCCCTTGGCACGCGCGTAGTTGGCTTCGGCGAGTAACGAATGCAGCAACGCGAGCCGGTGCGGCGCCACGCGACCGGCGGCGACCGCAGCGGTGATGGCGCAGCCGGGCTCCTCGTCATGCCGGCAGTCGCGGAAGCGGCAGTGACCGAGAAACGGCCGCATCTCCACGAAGGCTTCGGCAATACGCGAAGGTTCGAGATGGGCGAGGCCGAACGCCTTCATCCCAGGCGAGTCGACAATCCACGTGTCGCTTCCGACGCCAGGCAGCGGATACAGCGTGGTCGACGTGGTCGTATGGCGCCCCGTTTGCAATGCATTGGAGATTTCGGTGGTGCGCACCGCGGCTTCCGGCAGCAGCGCATTGATCAGCGTCGACTTGCCCATGCCGGACTGGCCGACAAGCACCGTATGCTGGTCCGCGAGCCACGGCAACGCCGGTGCGCCTTCCCGCTTGGCGGAGAGCTCGACGATCGCATAACCCAGCGCGGCGTACGGCGCGAGACGCGTCCGTAGTTCGGCAAATTCCGGCAGGTCCGTCTTGTTGGCGAACAGCAGGAAGCGGCAATCAGCGGCCTCGGCGGCGATCATCCACCGGTTGATCAACTCCTCGTCGAGGGACAGATCGGGGGCGACGACGCCCGCGATCTGCGTGACGTTGGCAGCGAGCAGCTTCTCCTTGAAGGCGTCGGACCGATAGATGAGGTTGCGGCGTGCGTTGACCGCTTCGATCGCGCCGCCATCGTCAGTCCGCTGGATCTCCACGCGATCGCCGACGGCGATCTGCAGCGAGCGACCCTTGAGTACGCACGCGACATGTTCACCATCGTCGAGCGCGATGTCGTAGTGGCGCCGATAGGTGGCGGTCACCAACCCGGCTTCGTTCTCTGCCGCGGGTGGCGTCAAGCGAAGAGACGTTCGGTCTTGGCGGCGCAGATGACGTCGTTCAGCGTGACGCCGCCCGCGTCGTGCGTTGCGAACGTCACCTCGCATTTCGCGTAGTGGACGGCAAGATCAGGATGATGGTCCTCGCGATGCGCGATCCACGCGAGCGCGTTCACGAACGCCATCGTCTCGTGGTAGTTCGCGAACGCGTATTCCTTGACGAGCCGGTCGCCGGCATTCGTCCACCCCGGCAGCGTGGCGACATGCGCCGCGAGCTCGTCGGCGGATAGCCTCGGCGCGCCCGCGCGGCAGCGCATCGCGGCGAGCGCCAGCGTCTTCGTATCGAGCTCGCGCCGCTCCGGTTTGGTCATAGGGGGCCTTCGCGCTGCGCGCTCCGGTATTCGCCCTTGGGGCGGCCCGGCGGGCGGATAACAAGACCTCCGCGCTGCGCGCTCCGGTATTCGCCCTTGGGGCGGCCCGGCGGGCTCATGGGGCGAACTTGTAGTACTGCAGATTGAGATACGCGGCCACGTGTTCCTCTTCCTCGGGAAAATAGCCGGCCTTCAGCTCGCTATTGCAAAACTGCACCTGGGCAAGCAACTGCTCGGCGGTGCGCACCTTGCGGTCCGCGCGCGTGTAGATCGTCGTCGCATCGCCGAAGCGGCGCACGTGGCAGCCGACGCAGTCTTTTTCCACGAGCTGCTTGCCGGCAGCAGCATCGCCGTGGGCCAGAGGCTTCGGCTGCTGCGCAAGCGCCGGCGCGGCCACCAGCAGAACCACCGCAAGGATCGTCGTGCGCAGCATGATATTGACACCGTTCACGCCGCGGCCGCGAGCGGCGCGGCGCCCGCCAGCGCCTCGATGTGCGCGATCCGGATCGCGGCCGGCGGATGCGAATCGTAGAACGCCGAATGCAGCGGATCCGGTGTCAGCGTCGCGGCGTTGTCCTCGTACATCTTGACCAGCGCCAGCGTCAGCGCCACCGCCGAAGCATGCTTGGTGGCGAATGCGTCGGCCTCGAATTCATGCCGCCGCGAATACAGCGCCGACAGGGGTTCGAGCATGAACGTGAACACCGGCAACGCCAGCAGGAACAGTTCGAGCGCGATGCCCGGACGGCTGAACGCGACCGGAAGCATCGCCTCCGGAATGCCAAGCCCTGCATAGAACCAGGGCTCGACGGCCAGGAATGCCAGCAGCGCCAGAATGCCGAGCGACAACGCCGCCGACCACGCGATGCGCTTGGCGACGTGCTTCAATTTGTAGTGGCCGAGCTCGTGCGCCAGCACCGCCTCGATCTCGTCAGGGGCAAGCCGCGTCAGCAGCGTGTCGAAGAAGACGATGCGCTTGGCCTTGCCGAACCCGGTGAAATACGCGTTGCCGTGTCCCGAGCGCTTCGATCCGTCCATGACGAACAGCCCGGCGCTCTTGAATCCGCAACGGGCAAGCAGCTCTTCCACGCGTTGCCGCGCGGGACTCTCGCCCATCGGCGTGAACTTGTTGAACAGCGGCGCGATCAGCGTCGGGTAGAGCACGAGGATCAGCACCTGGAACACCATCCACGCGCCCCATGCCCACAGCCACCACAGCGTGCCGGCGGCGCCCATCAGCCACAGGATCAGCACGAGCAAGGGCAGACCCAACACCACGGCGATCGCCAATCCCTTGGCGAGGTCGGCGAGCCATAGCGACAGCGTCATGCGGTTGAAGCCGAAGCGCTCTTCGATGCGAAACGTGTGCCACCACGAGAACGGCAGATTGACCAGCCCGAAGATGACCCCGGCCACCGCGAACATCAGCACGTCGCGCCAGAGCGGCCCGATCGCGATGGTCTCGGTCCAGCTGATGATCGCGGCGAGGCCACCGCCCAGCGTCATCGCCAGCAACAGCACCGCGTCGGCGAGCGTGTGAAGCATCGCCAGCTGTTGCTTGGCCACCGTGTAGTCGGCAGCCTTGCGATGGGCGCCGAGGCCGACGCGTTCGGCGAATGCGGCGGGCACCGCGTCGCGGTGCGCGCCGACGAAGGCGATCTGCCGGCGCGCGAGCCACAGGCGCACCCCGACCGATACCGATAACGCGACGATGAAGACGACGGTGAACAGCGATGCGGTCACGGGGCAGCTCTTGACGGGCGTGCGACAATCGAGGTATCCATTTTACGCCACCGGCTCATGCCCCAAGACGCCAACCACCTGATCTGGATCGACATGGAGATGACCGGCCTCCAGCCGGCCACCGACCGCATCATCGAGGTCGCGCTGATCGTGACCGATGCGAATCTCGTCACGGTGGCCGAAGCGCCGGTGTGGGTGCTCCATCAGGAGGACGCCGTGCTGGCCGGGATGGATTCGTGGAACCAGGGGACGCATGGCCGGACCGGTCTCACCGCGAAGGTGAAGGCGTCGTCGCTGGACGAGGCGGCCGTCGAAGCGCAGGCGCTGGCTTTCCTCCAGCAATACGTGCCGGCCAAGGCCTCACCGATGTGCGGCAACTCGATCTGCCAGGATCGCCGGTTCCTGGCGCGCTGGATGCCGGCGCTCGAGGATTGGTTCCACTACCGCAACCTCGACGTGTCGACGCTGAAGGAGCTATGCCGGCGCTGGAAGCCCGAGCTGATGAAGGGGATTCCCAAGGAAGGCAAGCACGAGGCGCTGGCCGACGTGCACGAGTCGATCGAGGAATTGAAGTACTACCGGGAACACTTCATTCGAAGCTAGTGCTTCCGCGCGAGCAGCACGCCGTCGCCGATCGACACGAGGCAGCTCGTCACGCGCGAATCGTCGCGGACCTTGAGATTCAGCGCGCGCAGTGCCACCGTATCCGGATCGTTCTGCCTGGGATCGGCGACCGCGCCGCTCCATAACATGTTGTCGAAGGCAATGAGACCACCGGGCCGCAACAGCGTCAGGCACGCCTCGTAATACCCGTCGTACCCGGTCTTGTCGGCATCGACGAAGGCAAAATCGAAGCTGCCCGGGCCAGGATCGCGCTGCAGGTTCCGCAGCGTCTCCAGGGCAGGCGCCAGCCTCAGGTCGATCTTGCCGGCCACGCCCGCTTCGCGCCAGTAGCGCCGCGCAATCCGCGTCCACGCTTCGTTGATGTCGCAGCAGACGATTGCGCCGTCAGGCGGAAGCGCCATGGCGACCGCGAGCGCGCTGTACCCGGTAAATGTTCCGATCTCGATGGTGCGGCGCGCGCCGGTCAATTCAACGAGCAGGCGCAGCAGCGCGCCCAGGTCCGCGCCGATCTGCATGCCGGCGCCGGGAAGCTTGGCCGTTTCGTCGCGCAATCGCTTCTGCAGCGCGCTCTCGCGCGTGGCCACGCGATGAATGTAGTCATCGACGACGTCGGGCAGCAGCGAACGCAGGCTCATGGCAGGGTCGAATCGCGATCGATCGCAAGTATCCCGACGCCGATTATGCGGCAACTTGTGCACGTGGGCGCGTCGCGCTGCGATAATCGAGGTATGAAGTTCTGCAGCCATTGCGGGTCCGACCGGCTGGAACTGCGCATCCCCGACGGCGATACGTTGCCGCGCCTCGTCTGCGCAAGCTGCCATACGATCCACTACCAGAACCCGAAGGTCGTCGTCGGCTGTCTGCCTGAATGGGGCGACCGCGTGCTGCTGTGCAAGCGGGCGATCGAGCCTCGCCTTGGCCTGTGGACGTTGCCGGCGGGCTTTCTCGAAAACGGCGAAACCGTCACGGCCGGTGCGGTGCGGGAGACACTGGAGGAGGCGCAGGCGCGCGTGGACGTCGGCGACCTGTACACGCTGATCAGCCTGCCCCAGATCAACCAGGTCTACATGATGTTTCGCGCGCGCCTGCTCGATCTCGACTTCGGCCCGGGACCGGAGAGCCTCGAGGTGACGCTGTTCGACGAGGCGGACATCCCGTGGGAAGCGCTGGCGTTTCGCACGATCACACGCACGCTGCGCAATTTTTTTCTCGATCGGAAGCTCGGCCGATTCCCGCTGCGCGTGTCGGCGCTCCAGCGGCGCCCGCCGTTGCCGCCCGATCTTCGCGGCGCGGGCTGACGGCGGAACGGCCGCCCCGGAAACGCCCGTCCGCGGGAATTTCGGTACACTGCGGCGGTCAACGAAAGACGCGCCACGACGACGGGCGGGACGATTGCCGGGATTTTTCGCGGCGTGGCTGTTCGGACCGGTGTGCGTTGCGCCGGCCATCTGCACCGGAGGTTTCAATGATTTCATTGCGTTCTTGCGCCGCGCTTGCGGCGTTGGCGGCGGCTGCGCTTGTTGCCGCGTTGCCCGCAACGGCTCAGCAGGGTACCCGGATTTCCATCACCACCGGCGGCACCGGCGGCGTCTACTATCCGTTGGGCGGCGGGATGGCCAACATCCTCTCCAAATACATTCCAGGCCTGCAAGCCACCGCGGAAGTCACCGGCGGCTCCATCGACAACCTGAAGCTCCTGGGCGCCGGCAAGACCGAAGTGGCGTTCTCGATGGTCGACGCGGCGTGGGAGGCCGCGCAGGGCGAGGATAAATTCAAGAGTGGCAAGGTCAACGCGCGCACGTTGATCGTGCTCTATCCGAACCGCATGCACGTCGTGACCGTCGACGGCACCGGCATCACCAAGCTTGCCGATCTCAAGGGAAAGCGCGTCTCGACGGGTTCCGCGGGTAGCGGCACGGAGGTGATGGCGTGGCGCGTGCTCGAGGCAGTCGGCATCGACCCCAAGAAAGACATCAAGGTCGAGCGCCTGGGGGTCTCGGAATCGGTGAATGCGATCAAGGATCGCAAGATCGATGCGTTTTTCTGGGTAGGGGGCGTGCCGACGGCGGCGATCACCGATCTTGCCGCAACGCCAGGGACCAAGATCCGCCTGCTCGACCACGCCGAAGCGCTCGATGCGATGAACAGGAAGTACGGCCCGCTCTACGCGAAAGGCATCATCGCGCCGACGTCGTATCAGGGGATGGACAAGCCGGTCGAGAACGTCGACGTCTGGAACGTCCTCGTCACCAACGACAAGATGAGCGACCAGATGGCCTACGACATCGTGAAGACGCTGATGGAGAAGAAGGCCGAGCTCGTCGCGGTACACAAGGAAGCGCAGAACCTCGATCTTCGGTACCAGAAGATCGGTTCGCCGATTCCCTACCATCCAGGCGCCAAGAAATACTTCGAAGAGCAGGGCATCAAGTTCTAGATCGGCGGGGCGCTGGGCCCCGTCACCGAAATGCGGAGACGCGATGAGCGCATCAGGTCCGCGTCCCCCTGAGCCGGCGATCGTCGCCATCGGCGATGCGCAGCTCGCGAAGGCCGCGGCGTTCATCGAGGAGGAGGAGGGCGCCACCAGCCGGCATCGAGGCTGGCTTGGCTACCTGGCGGCGACGTTGCTCGTCGCGATGTCGCTGTTCCACCTGTATGCGGCGGTCGACATCGTCCCGGCGCAGGTCTTGCGGCCGGTGCATGTCGGCTTCACGCTGCTGCTGGTCTTCCTGCTGTTCCCGATCGCCAGGCGCTTCCGCAACCGGCTGATGTGGTGGGACGTCGTATGCGCGCTGCTCGGCGTCGCGACGATCGCCTACCTGCTCGCCGGCGGCGACGAATTCTGGGATCGCAACACGCTGCCGAGCAACTCCGACGTCTTTTTCGGCGTGGCGTTCGTGCTGCTTGTGCTCGAGGCGTGCCGGCGAACGTCCGGCTGGATCATGCTGTCCGTGATTTCGCTGTTTCTCGCGTATGCCTTCTGCGGCCCGTGGCTGCCCGGTTCATGGCAGCACCGCGGCTACGACGTCGAGAGCATGAGCGGATTTCTCTATCAAACGCTCGAGGGCATCTTCGGCACCGCGGTGGACGTCTCGTCGTCGCTCATCATCCTGTTCACGATCTACGGCGCGTTCCTGCAGCAATCCGGCGCGGGCAAGTTCTTCCTCGACTGGAGCTTTGCCGCGATGGGCGGCAAACCCACGGGCGCCGGGCGCACCGTCGTGCTGGCGTCATTTCTGCTCGGCGGACCTTCGGGCTCGGGTGTGGCGACCACGGTGACGATCGGCTCGGTCGCTTATCCAATGCTCGCGCGCGCGGGCTACGGCAAGAACGCGGCGGGCGGACTGCTCGCTGCCGGCGGGCTGGGCGCGATCATCTCGCCGCCCGTGCTGGGCGCGGCCGCGTTCCTGATCGCCGAGTTCCTGAAGATCAGCTATCTCGACGTGCTGTTGATGGCCACCATTCCGACCATCCTGTACTACCTGTCGCTGTTCCTGATGGTGGAGATCGACGCGCGCAAGTTCGGATTGCGTGAGGTCACGGCCCAAGTGGAATACAAGCTCTCCGAGCTGACCCGCCGATACTGGTACCACTTCGGCTCGCTGGTCTCGATCGTCGTGTTCATGGTGCTCGGGTTCTCGCCGATTCTTTCGGTGTTCTACGCGACGGTGGTCACGTATCTCGCGTCGTTCATCCGCCGCGACACGGCGATGGGCTTGCGCAAGCTCCTCAAAGCATTGAAGGACGGCTCGGGCCAGATGCTCAACGTCGCGGCGACGTGCGCGGCTGCCGGCATCATCGTCGGCGTCGTGGCCAAGACCGGCCTCGGGTTGAAATTCAGCGCCATCGTCATTGCCTATGCCGGCGGCAGCCTGCCGCTGACCGCGCTCTACACGGCGCTGATCGTGTGGGTGATCGGGCTGGCCGTTCCGGTGACCGCGAGCTACATCATTTGCGCAGTCATCGCGGCGCCCGCGCTCACCAAGCTGGGCGTGCCCGACTTCGCCGCGCACATGTTCATCTTCTATTACGCCGTACTGTCGGAAGTGTCGCCGCCGACCGCGTTGTCGCCGTTCGCCGCGGCGGCCATCACCGGCGGCGATCCCTACCGGACGACGTTGCAATCGTGGAAGTACACGCTGCCCGCGTTCGTCGTGCCGTTCGTGTTCGTGCTCGACCCCGCAGGTATCGCACTGTTGCTCAAGGTCCCGCCCGATGCGTCGTGGCTCCACGTGGGCTGGATCGCGTTCACCGCCATCGTCGGCATCGCGGCGCTTGCCGCCGGCGTGCAGAAGTGGCTGCTGCGCGCGTGCAATCAGCTGGAGCGGTGGATCCTGGTGGTCTGCGGCCTGCTGCTGATCTATCCGGAACCGCTTGCCGACTGGATCGGTCTCGGTGGCTTGATCGGACTTCTGGCGTGGCAGCGGCTGGTGCGGCCGACGGCTGCCGCCATCTAGTCGACATCATGCGCAAAGTCGACGAGCTCTTCGCGCGCTACGCGGAATCGCACCAGCATCCCGCGAACAAGGTGATTCACTGGGTCTGCGTCCCGCTCATCACGTGGAGCGTGCTCGCGCTGATCTGGGCGTGGTCGCCGGTCGCGGCCTACGTCTTCATCGCCGCGGCGCTCATCTTCTACTTGTGGCTGTCGCCGGCGATCGCCGTCGGCATGCTGGGCGTCACGGCGGTCCTCGTGTATCCGATGACTTTGCTCGGACCGCACGTGTTGACGACGGCAATCGTCGTGTTCGTCGTGGCGTGGATCGGCCAGTTCATCGGCCACAAGATCGAGGGCAGGAAGCCTTCGTTCTTCGAGGATCTCAAGTTCCTGCTGGTCGGGCCCGCGTGGCTGCTGTCGTTCGTCTACCGGCGGCTCGGGATCACGTACTGAGAATTTCAACGTCGCGGTTGTCAGGCATCGTCGACGCCTCGGCACGCGCCTTGTCGTCGATTCCATTGCAGTCTCGTCTCGGGTACGGGGAGGCCTGCTGTGCGCCACTGGAGCACTGATACGCACGTGCTAACCTGCGCTCACAAAATCGCCTTGACCCAGTGACTTCCCAATGAACCCTCCGCTCGTCAGCATCATCACACCGACCTTCAACCGCGCGAGGTACCTGCCTCTGTTACATCGATGCGTGATGGCGCAGGATTTGCAGGACTTCGAGTGGCTGATTGACGACGACAGCCCGTCCCCCTCGTCGTACATGCAGGGACTCACCGACAAGCGAATCTCCTACGCACATGTCACCGCGCGCCGGGCGATAGGGACCAAGCGCAATGCGCTCATTGAGCGTGCGCGCGGCCGTATCATCGCGCAGTTCGATGATGATGACTATTACAGCAGCAGCTATCTAGCCCGCATGGTTCGCATCATGCGCGAGAGCGGGGCTGCGTTCGTGAAGCTTTACGGGTTTTTTCTCTACAGCAAATCCCTCCGTATGTGCGGTTACTGGGACCTTCTTCAGCGCACCGGCCGTCACATGGTCTTCTCGAAGGAACCGTTCAGCGTAGTGATGCTGGATGAGGGCAACAATGCGTCGCTGCGGGAAGTTCACCTTGGGTTCGGCTTTTCTTACGTGTTTGAGAAGGCCGTGTGGGAGCACGCTCGCTTTCCCGACATCGACTGGAACGAAGACCGGCCTTTCGCAAAGCAGGCGATGGAACGCTTCCCTCTTGTCGGCGTGCAAGACGAGGCATGCACATGCATCCATGTTCTTCACGAATCCAGCACTTCGTGGTGCTTCCCGCAGTATCTGCTCCCGCGATTTCTCTTTGACCGCCTCTTCCCCGAATCAAAGGAACACATGGAACCGTAGTACGCGCGCAACGAGTCGACTTGCGTCGTCGGGGGGTTACTGATTGCACGCGGGTACAGCTTTGTGGAGCGCGGTGATACGCGTGGGTCGTACGCCCAGGCGCCGCGTCGTTCTCGCCACGGCAGACGCTGCGTCGCCTAAACCCGGTTCGTCCGACCCTGAGCAGTCGGTCGGGGTACCGCAATGCTGTCGTTCAACAAATCAAATTACCCGGCGATCCCTGGCCCGCGCAAGTGCTGTGGACGACTCGGAACGATCCATCACTGAATCACCTCATCCGCGCGCAGCAGAACCGACTGCGGGATGGTGATGCCAAGGGCTTTCGCGGTCTTCAGATTGATCACCAACTCGAATTTCGTGGGCTGTATAACAGGCAGATCTGCGGGCTTCGCGCCCTTGAGAATCCGGCCAGTGTAAATGCCAGCCAGTCGATACGCATCCGTCACGCTACTGCCGTAACTCATCAGCCCGCCTGCCGCTACCTCCTCGCGCAAATTGTAGATGGCGGGGATGGCATGCTGCGCCGCCAGAGCGGCGATTTGTTCGCGCCGGTTGGTGAAGAGCGCGCCGCTGCCGACGTTGAGAATCGCTTGACGCCTGTTCTGTTGCATCAGTACAGCCGGATCGCCACGTCGAAGTACCAGGTTCGGCGGATCTCGATCACGTCGAACTCGGCGGCCAGGCCCGGCGGGAACACCTGGTAGGGCGTCTGGCTGTGCACGACGCGTCGTATCGCTTCGTCGAGGGCCGGCACGCCACTGGAGAGAACGAAGGTGACCGACTCCACCGAGCCGTCGCTACGAATGGCCACGGTCACCATGGGATCGGTGTGAGGCTGCTTCGCCGCTTCGCGGACCATGTCGAACGTCATGTTCAGCTGGATCTTCCGACTCCAGGCTTCCGCGTACAGGATTACGTCCGCGTTGGGGTCAGTGCGACCCCAAAGCCGGTAGCGTCGTGCGGGACTCCACGAGGGTGCCGAGGGTGACAGGCGCGCGGCAACCGTTGCGGCTTCACGCCGCGCGGCCTCCTCGTCCAGCTGTCGTCCGATCGCCCGAAGCGCCGCTTCCCGTTTTGCGGCCGCATCTTGCGCAACCTCGACCCGTGCGGCCTCCTTGCGTTCTGCGTCCTTGCGTTCTGCGTCCTTGCGCTCTGCGTCCTTGCGTTCTGCGTCCTTGCGCTCCGCGTCCTCGCGTTCTGCGTCCTTGCGCTCCGCATCCTTGCGTTCTGCGTCCTTGCGCTCTGCATCCTTGCGTTCTGCATCCTTGCGTTCTGCGTCCTTGCGTTCTGCGTCCTTGCGTTCGGCGTCCTTGCGTTCGGCGTCCTTGCGCTCTGCGTCCTTCCGCTCTGCGTCCTTGCGTTCGGCGTCCCTGCGTTCTGTCTCCTGCCGTGCCGCCTCCTGGCGTTCAGCCTCGTGCCGTACCGCCAACTGTCGCGCCGCCTCTTGCAGGTCTGCCGCCTGCCGTGCGGCATTCTGGCGTTCTGCGTCCAGCCGTGCGGCCTCCAGTAGCGCGGCCTCATGCCGTGCCGTCACTTGTCGCGCCGCCTCTCGCAGGTCTGCCTGTCGTGCGGCCTCTTGGCGCTCGGCCTCCAGCCGCGCGTTCTCGGCCCGCGCCGCTTCTTGACGGGCGGCGTCTTGCCGCGCCGCCTCCAGCTGCTCCGCCTGCCGCTGCCCCTCCTGCTTGGAACGATCGAGCCGGGCGATCTCGACAGCCCGTTCCCCCACCTCCTGGTCGATTCGCGCCCGCGCTGCATCGCCAGCATCTCGCTGCGGCGGAATCGCGGTCTCCGGAATCGAGACGCTTGGCGTTGTCACGATGACGGGCGTTGGCATCGGTGGAGTGGCGGGTACGGCCCACGTGGCCTCGTCGTTCGGCGCCACGGCGATCACGGCTGGCGCGGGGATCGGCGGTGGCGCCGTGTCACCGGGCCGATCGCCGCGCAAGGGCGTTTGCGCAGGGGCCGCACCGGGCGCGGCGGCTGTCCTTGGATTGGCGTCTGCCCTAGGATTGGCCTCGGGCATGATCGCTGCTGTAGTCCGCCGCGGGGTCCGCGCACTGGACACCGACGGCGCCAGTGCCGATCCACTGGCAACGGGTTGCTCGACCCGCACCTGCGGCAACGGCTCCGCGGCCGGCGCGACCGCCGGCTCCGCGGCTGTGACCTGCGGTGGAACGACTACGACGCGCAGATCGGGTGCCTCGATCCGACGATCCCGCCAAGGGAAGCCGAAGCCCGGAAGCCACAATCCCTGGCCACCGAAAGTCAGGCTCAATAGCAACGTGTGAATCAGCAGCGAGAGCAGCAGCGCATACGTCAGTCGGCTGTGCTCAGGGCTCATGCGTTGGCGCGGCGCGTCGCTGGAACCCTTGGAATTCAAGTGTGCTCCGGCTTCGCTGCTCGGGCACTGCTGGCGGCGCGGGGCAGGATGGCACCATGTCCGGCGCGCCTGTCGAATACCTGACGCGCACTGGTCATGACCTTGTCAAAGCACCTCGGCGACATTCGCGAACCGCATCCGGTCAATTGTCATATCCACACCGTCAGACCTCGGGGCCGATTCTCACATGTCCGAACGAAACGTCGAAGCGTGGAGAGCCATCGCATACTGAACCTATGTGCCGATAAACCGCGGAAGGCTCAGGTCGTGCGCACAAGATCGACGCGGTCCGCCGCACTCCACGAGCAAGACGCGTGCGGCCTCGCAGCGGACGGCGTGCCGGCCACCCTTGCGCTCGCCCTTCCTGAGACCGGAAGTTTCCTACACTAGCAATTATTCATCTCCGACAGACAGCTTTTATCAATTCGACCAAACTTGTTTATCGGCGTCATGAAGGCGCATCCTGCCAAGGAGCTGAACCATGAAGAAATTTCTCGTCACCTATCTTGCACCCATCTCCGTCATTGACGAGTGGAAGAAGACGGAACCCGGGAAGAGGCGGCAGGAAGAGGAAAAGATGCAGGGCGAATGGAAAAAGTGGATGGGCGATCACGCCAAGATGTTCGCTGACACCGGAGCCGGGGTGGGTAAGACCAAGCGTATTACCAAACAAGGCACGGCAGACACAAGAAACGACATTATGTTGTATGCGGTCGTGGAGGCAGACTCCCACGAGGCGGCGGCGAGGACGTTTGAAGGCCACCCGCACTTGCAGATCCCGCAATCCTCTATCGAAGTCATGGAAATCAATCCGCTCCATGGCATGTGAGGGAGGCGACTATGCTCCAGAACTTCCCGATGTACGCCTACATACCCGCGAAGGACGTCGCGCGGGCGCGACAGTTCTATGAAAGCAAGCTCGGCTTTCGCGCCAAGGAGGAAGTCGCCGGCGGTGTGATCTATGAGTTCAAGGACAAGACTGCCTGCTTCCTCTATCCCACCCCTAACGCGGGGACCTCGCTGGCGAGCCAGGCATTTTGGCAAGTCGAAGATATCGAACGCGAAGTGAGTGAGTTGAAAGCCCGCGGCGTCGTATTCGAGGAGTATGACGTTCCCGGCGAAAGGAGCCCGAGCGGCGTCGTCACTGCCGGTGGCGCGAAGGCTGCGTGGTTCAAGGATAGCGAGGGAAACATTCTCGCAATCATCCAGAGCGTTTGATGATCATCGGGCGTCGCAAAGTCGCAATCTGAAGTATGAATCCATTTCCGACGCCCTCGCGTAACGACTCGGAGGCTGGCGCGCGTGCCGACTGAAGGCGGTGCCAAAAGTGCTCGCCGAGCCTAGCCAATCCGTTCGTGGGTGCGTCCGACGCGACCGTAGACAAGAATGGGCGGTACGCGCGGATGGTTCGACGACTCCCATCTTCGCGTTACCTCACGAAAGACCCAGGCACAGGGCTTGTGTTGGAAAGTGCCGTCCACGAAGCCGTTGCACGGCTTAAGGTACCGCCCGCAGGGATGATCGGCACGTGCGCAGCTCACCCGAACTCGTTGTCGTGCATGCACGCCCTGTGTCCGCCGAGAATTCCAAAGCGGCTTTCGACCCATCGCGGACCTTCGGGCGAGCGACCGGCCATAGCGTTGGATCGCGAAGCGCTGCTCGCTTGTCGCTGCGCCTTCGGAGATAGCCCCGACACCGCAATCTCCGCTAGACTTGCAATGGAGTCGCCGGCATCATCCCTGCGGCACACCGGTCCCGGTTGACCACGCTCACGAGGAGGAACCCGATGAAGGCCATGTTTCGCCGCGGCGCAGGACTCGCCGTGCTTGCCTTTACGCTGACGACAAATGCCGACGTTCCGGTCCCGGCTCCTGGTGCGAGTCCGCGAATCGACGCGATCAAGAAGGCCGGCGTGCTGCGCATTGGCGTGCTCGCCAATGCACCGTGGCTGGTGGAGAACACTTCCGGATCGGGCGAAACATGGAGCGGCCCGGCGTGGGTGCTGGCGAACGAATACGCGAAGCGCCTTAACGTGAAGCTCGAGGCGGTCCCTGTCAGCCATGAGACCAAGGTGCCGGTGCTGGCGTCGAACCAGGTCGACATTTCGGTTACACCGCTTGC
>Ga0207689_10000038_pt1 | contig 94282 bp, 87 predicted proteins | sample KBSMisM52_FD_184312 | JGI IMG/M metagenome (GOLD analysis project Ga0207689, IMG submission 184312) | Miscanthus rhizosphere microbial communities from Kellogg Biological Station, Michigan, USA - KBS Miscanthus M5-2 (SPAdes) (version 2) | ecosystem: Host-associated > Plants > Roots >...
GCCGAGCCAAGGCCCGAAGGGCGCGTCGCCGCGCGATTGACGCCGGCCGACACGCCGACGCGACCGGAGCACGTCATCACAATGAGGCCGGAATGAGCGTGGCGGGCGAGGCGCAGCCGAGCCAAGGCCCGAAGGGCGCGTCGCCGCGCGATTGACGCCGGCCGACACGCCGACGCAACCGGAGCACGTCATCCTAATGAGGCCGGAATGAGCGGCGCGCTCTTCCGTCGCGGGCATTCGCTACGGCCTGATCTGGCCGCGTATTTCGCCGCCTTTGTGGGCTTCGCTGTGAATGTTGAAATAGAGCGTGCCAGCCTTGTAACTTTCGTATTGCGCGTCAGTCAGCCGCGTGCCTGCCGGTACGGTCCACACGTTTTCAGCGGTCTTGGTCAAGGGAATCACGATGGCGCCGTTCGTGCCCGCGGCTGCCTCATGAATATGCGCCACCGTCGGTGACATTCCGGACACGGTCACGCTGCCCGTGACGGATCGGTCCGGGCCGACATTGATGATCCCGATTCCCGACGCGGACGTCACCACGGGCGGGATCTCCTGGTTGCCACTCAGCACGACCCTGATTTCGTCGCTCGCTGCGCAGGCCGAATATGCGGCGAAAAGAAACGCTAATGTGCTTGCCGCGATACGTGGGAAGTACCCGGCAGCTCCCCTTCTGATATCCATCGTCGGTCTCCATCGATCCACCATTCCCCTCGCGGATGAGGTCCCGCATCCTGCTCGCCCGCTGCATCACGAGAGGCACCGATAATCATACGCCGCGCCGGCCGCAGCGCTTGAAGGATGGGGTCCGTGCCCGCGCGGCCGGCGGTGACTACGGCTTGCGCGGCGCGATGGCGCGGTGGCCGATATCCGTGCGGAACTGCATGCCCGCGAACTGGACCTGCGCAACGGCCGCGTAGGCTGCGCGCTGCGCATGGCGGACCGAATCGCCGAGCGCCGTCACGCACAGCACCCGGCCACCGGTGACGACGGTCGTATCATCGGACAGTGCCGTGCCTGCGTGAAATACGCGGACGTCCGGATGCGTCGCGTCGGTGATCCGGTCGAGTCCCTCGATCACGTCGCCTTTGCGCGGTTGGTCGGGATAGCCGGCGGCAGCGAGCACGACCCCGAGCGCCGCGCGGCGATCCCATTCGGCCTCGGCGGCGTCGAGCGTGCCGTTGATCCCGTGCTCCAGCAGATCGACGAGGTCGGATTTCAACCGCACCATGATCGGTTGCGTTTCCGGATCGCCGAGGCGGCAATTGAACTCGAGCACTCTCGGATTGCCCGCCGCATCGATCATGACGCCGGCGTACAGGAAGCCCGTGTAAGGGATGCCGTCGGCGGCCATGCCGTTCACGGCCGGAACGATCACTTCGCGCATGATCCGCGCGTGCATGGCCGGCGTGACCACCGGCGCCGGCGAGTAAGCGCCCATGCCACCGGTATTGGGGCCCTGGTCGCCGTCGCGTAACCGCTTGTGATCCTGCGACGAGGCAAGCGGCAGCACATGCTTGCCGTCGACCATCACGATGAAGCTCGCTTCCTCGCCCGCGAGGAACTCTTCGATGACGACGCGCGCGCCGGCATCGCCCATCGCGTTGTCGACGAGCATCGCGTCGATGGCCGCGTCGGCTTCCGCGCGCGACTGCGCGACGATCACACCCTTGCCCGCGGCGAGGCCGTCGGCCTTGACGACAATGGGGGCGCCGCGCGCCGCCACGTAGTCGTGCGCGGCGCGCGCGTCGGTGAACGTGCGGTATTCCGCGGTCGGCAATCCATGGCGCGCCATGAACGCCTTGGCGAAGTCCTTGGAGCTCTCGAGCTGCGCGGCGGCGCGCGTCGGACCGAAGATCTTGAGGCCTTTGGTACGAAAGGCGTCGACGATGCCGGCCGCAAGCGGCGCTTCGGGGCCGACGACGGTGAACGCGATCCCCCGACTGCGGGCGAGCTCGACGAGAGCGGCGATTTCGGTTTCCGCGACATTGGCGAGCGCCGGATCGCACGCGGTGCCGCCATTGCCCGGCGCGACCAGCACGCGTGCAACGCGTGGGCTTTGCGCGATTTTCCATGCGAGCGCATGCTCCCTGCCGCCGCCGCCGACCACGAGAATGTTCAACGTGACCTCTCCGCTGAGCTAGGGCCTAATGGCGGAAGTGGCGGATGCCGGTGAAGACCATCGCGATGCCGCGCTCGTCGGCGGCCGCGATCACTTCGGCATCGCGCATGCTGCCGCCCGGCTGGATGACCGCCACGGCGCCGTTGTCCGCGACGACGTCAAGACCGTCGCGGAAGGGAAAGAAGGCGTCGGACGCCACCACCGAGCCAGTCAGCGCGAGCCCCGCGCCCGCGGCCTTGAGCGCGGCGATCTTCGTCGAATCCACGCGGCTCATCTGGCCGGCGCCGATGCCGAGCGTTCGCCCGTCGCGGCAATAGACGATCGCATTGGATTTGACGAACTTGGCCACGCGCCATGCGAACAGCAGGTCGTTCATCTGTTCCGCCGTCGGCGCGCGCCGGGTCACGACGCGCAATTCGCCGGCTTCGACGTTGCGGTCGTCGGGCGATTGCACGAGGAACCCGCCGCCAACCCGTTTCATGTCCCATGCATTGCCTGCGCCGGTTCGCTCCGGCAGCGGCACTTCGAGCACGCGTACGTTGACCTTCCTGCCGATCGCAGCAAGCGCGTCTTCCGTGTACGCGGGCGCGATCAACACTTCGAGAAATTGTGCGGCGACCGCATCGACAACCGCAGCGTCGACCGGCCGGTTGAACGCAATGATGCCGCCGAACGCCGACGTGGGGTCGGTCGCGAATGCGCGCCGATACGCTTCGAGCGGGGTGGCGGCAATGGCCACGCCACAGGGATTCGCATGCTTGACGATCACGCACGCCGGCTCCGCAAATGTCTTCACGCACTCCCATGCGGCGTCGCTGTCGGCCACATTGTTGTACGACAGCTCCTTGCCTTGCAGCTGCCGATAGGTGGCGATCGTTCCCCCTGCCGGCGTTGCGTCGCGATAGAACGCCGCCGACTGATGCGGATTTTCGCCGTAGCGCATCTCCTGCACCTTGTCGCCCGCGAAGTGAAACGAATCGGGGAAGCCCTGGGCCACGCCGTCCGGACCGCGCGCGGTCAGCCAGTTGGCGATGGCGCCATCGTAGGAAGCCGTGTGCGCGAATGCCTTGCGCATCAGCCGAAACCGCGCGGCATCGCTCAACCGCCCGCCGTTGACCGCGAGCTCTTTGATGATCGCCGGATAGTCGGAAGGGTCGACGACGACGCCGACGTGCGCCCAGTTCTTGGCGGCCGCGCGCACCATCGAGGGGCCGCCGATGTCGATGTTCTCGATCGCATCGTCCAGCGTGCAACCTGGTTTGGCGATCGTTTCGCGAAACGGATAGAGGTTGACGACGATGAGGTCGATCGTCGGAATGTCGTGCTCGCGCAGCGCGGCGACGTGCGCCGGCAGGTCACGGCGCGCCAGGATTCCGGCGTGTACCCTGGGATGGAGCGTTTTCACGCGGCCATCGAGCATCTCGGGAAATCCGGTGTAGCTGCCGACGTCCGTGACCGCGAGTCCCGCATCGGCAAGCGCTTTGGCCGTGCCGCCGGTCGACAGGAGCTTGATGCCGCGCCCCGCCAATGCCTTGGCGAATTCGACGAGCCCCGATTTGTCCGATACCGACAGCAGCGCCTGGGCGACCGGAGCCGACATCGGATTCAGACGAGTTTGTACTTGACGAGCTTGGCCCGCAGCGTGTTGCGGTTCAATCCGAGCACGTCGGCCGCCTGCGTCTGATTGCCCTCGGTGCGCGCCATGATCGACACGAGCAGCGCGCGCTCCACGTGACCGATCACCATGTCGTAGACGCCCGTTGCCGATTCGCCCTCGAGGCGCTTGAAATATTCGTCGAGCGACTTGTCGACGCTGCGGCAGATCTCGTTGCTGCCGTTTAGTTTGTGTTTTCTGGTCACGCTGCAAGGGCCTCCCCTGCCCAATGCTTGTCGATCGTTGCAATCGCGGCGCCGTCCGCGCCCCCGTTCTGGTACATCAGCCTGTCGTCTTTCTCGGCCATGCGATCGAAGTACTCGCACACGATGGCGAGCTGGGACAGCGTCGTCGGCGCGGCGCACATGTCGCGCCGGAAGCTTTCTCCCCCGGCCAGCGCCTCGGTATACCAGCCAAGGTGCTTGCGCGCCGTGCGCAGTCCCGTCACCTCGCCGTAGAACGCGTAGTGGTCGTGCAGATGGGCGACGATCAACGCGCGGGCTTCTGCCACTGTCGGCGGCAACAGGTGCTCGCCGGTCGCGAGGAAGTGCGCGATTTCGCGAAAGATCCACGGCCGTCCCTGGGCCGCGCGACCGATCATCACGGCATCGGCGCCCGTGTGCTGCAGAACGGCCGCGGCCACCTCCGGCGTCGCGATGTCGCCGTTGGCGATGACGGGAATCCGCACGGCGCGCTTCACCGCGGCAATGGTGTCATATTCCACCGCCCCGACGAACGCACAGGCGCGGGTGCGGCCGTGGACGGTGAGCGCCTGCACGCCGGCGTTCTCGGCGATGCGGGCGATCGTCACGGCATTGCGCGCATCAGGACGCGGACCAGTGCGGATCTTCAGCGTGACCGGCACCGCGACCGCGCCCACGACCGCCGCGAGAATGGCGGCGACCAGCGGCTCGTCGCCGAGCAAGGCCGAACCGGCAGCGGCGTTGCACACTTTCTTCGCGGGGCACCCCATGTTGATGTCGATGATCTGCGCGCCGCGCTCGACGTTGTAGCGCGCCGCTTCCGCCATGAGCCGCGGATCGGCGCCCGCGATCTGCACGGCGATGGGCGCGAATTCGCCCGCATGGTCGATGCGCCGCCGCGACAGGTCGGTATCGCGCAGCCGCGGATTGGATGCGACCATCTCGGACACCGCATACCCCGCACCGAGCCGCTTGCAAAGCGTGCGAAACGGGCGATCGGTCACTCCCGCCATGGGAGCGACGGCGAGGTTGTTCGGCAAAAGATGTGGCCCGATGCGCATGCCCGGCAGCGAGAGTCGACTGGAGTGGAATTGCGACAGTGAAGCGAACGCGAATTATACCGGCTTTGCGCTGTCGAGGCGGTGATTCGTTGCCTGAAAATTGCGCAAGGTCAAACAGCGCTCTTTAGCGAACGCGCGTTCAGGACAAGCCGAATAGCATCGCGCGCGTGAACGCCTTTTTCGCCGGCGGCAGCGCGTCGAGCAAGGTCAATGCAAGCCCGCGCGGCCAGCGCGCCAACGGAAAATCCAACGCAAACAGCTGCGTAAGTCCGTGCGTGAAAGCGATCCCGGCGTAGCGGTCCACGCGACGCCGCGCGGCATACTCGGACAGCATTGAGCGATCGCCCAACGCATCGCGTCCGCTCGCGTTGATCGTTTGCCCCAGCTCGAACGCATCGCGCACGCCAAGGTTGAATCCCTGCCCGGCGATCGGATGCAGCGCCTGCGCCGCGTTGCCGATCAGCACGCACCGGCTCGTCGTGACCGGCCGCGCGAATTCGAGCGCCAGCGGAAACGTCTTCCGCTCGGCGACCCGCGTAAAGCCATCGACCCGTGCGCCGAAATGATGCGCAAGCTCGCCGAGAAACACGTCGTCGGCCAATGCTAGCGTGCGCTCCGCGGCCGCCGGGGTCATCGTCCACACCAGGCCGTAGTGATCGCCTTCAGGCAGGAGCGCCATTGGACCTTTTGGCGTGAAGCGCTCGAACGCGACTCCGCCGTGCGGCGCGCTCATCCAGAGCTTGGCGACCAGCGCGACCTGTCCGTAGTCGCGACGCTCGCGCGTTACGCCAGCGACGGCAGCCCCGGCGCCGTCGGCCACCACGGCGAGCCGCGCCATCAATGGATCCTCGTTGCCGGTGGCCAAGGTGACCGCGGCGTAGGCGGGCGTACCGCCGACGAGCTGCACCTGCGCGCCGAAACGCAGATCGGTGCGCGTGCGCGCGAGCTCGGCGTCGATCGCCTGTTGCAACGCAAGATACGACACGACATAGCCGAGCGCCGGAACGTCCTGCTCGTCGGCGGAAAGGCGGGTGACGCCAAAGCCGCCAGCCTGCGAAATGTCCACGGTCGTAATCGGCGTCACGGCGCTCGAAGCCGACGCCAGCCGCGACCACACGCCCAACCGCTCGAAGATCAGCCGCGCCCCGTGGGACAGCGCGAGCGACCGGTCACCGCGCGGCGCCGCCCCCGGGGCGCGCGCGTCGAGCGCGACTACATCGAGATCCGCGTCGGCGATCGCGAGCGCCAGCGCGCCACCGACAGGACCAGCACCGGCGATTACGACGTCGTGCATCATCAGGTCAACCGCCGAGAGATGAATGCAGGGCCATCATGGTCGCACAAACCGCAGTAGATACTGACACGTCGCGACGTGCCCTCCGGTTCGCTGGGCGCGTTGAGCGTCGTGCAGCGCACGACGTCTCCAACGCGGTCGGCGGACCGGCCACCGGAATCGCCGCACGCACGACCTGGAGCACGACTACATCAGCGCTGGCAAGCGCTCTCGACGTCGGCAACAGTCTTTGGCGCGGCCGCAGTCATATTCTCGTGGCCGGCCTCGGTCACGACCACATCGTCCTCGATGCGCACGCCGATGTTCCAGAAATGCTCCGGCACATTGTCGGCGGGGCGAATGTACGTGCCGGGTTCGACGGTGAGCACCATCCCGGGCACGAGCTTCTGCGACGCGCCTTTCACCTGGTACAGCCCCGCGTCGTGCACGTCCATGCCGAGCCAGTGGCCCGCGCGGTGCATGTAGAACTGCTTGAAGCTTCCGCTCTCCAGCACTTCCTCGAGCGTGCCCTGGCACAGCCCGAGATCGATGTAGCCTTGCGCGAGCACGCGCTCGGCGGCCTTGTGATAGTCGTGGAAATCCGCGCCCGGCTTGACCGCGTCGAGGCACGCGTACTGCGATGCCAGCACGAGCTCGTAGATATCCTTCTGCGGGCCGCTGAACTTGCCGTTGACCGGAAACGTGCGTGTGATGTCTGACGCGTAGCCCTGATATTCGCAGCCCGCATCGATCAGCAACAGGTCGCCGTCGGCCATTTCGCGGTTGTTGTCGCGATAGTGGAGCACGCAGGCGTTGGGTCCCGACGCGACGATCGATGGATACGCGACGGATTGCGCGCCGCAGCGCAGGAATTCGTGCAGGAGCTCGGCTTCCGCCTGGTACTCGAACCAGCCGGGGCGCACGAGCTCCATCGCGCGCCGGTGCGCGCCGCTACTGATCGCGCCGGCGCGCCGCATCAGGCTCTGCTCGTGGCCATCCTTCAGCAGCCGCATCGCATCGATGGTGGCGCGCACGTCCACGACCTCGTCGGGGGCGGACACGCCGGTGCGCACGCGGTTGCGCACGTCGTTCAGCAGTTGCGTCACCTGCCGGTCCCATGGCTCGAACAACCCGAGCGGCGTGAAGAGCGCCGGACGGTCGGAGGCGAGCTCGGGAAGCATCGAAGGCAGCGATTCGATCGGATGGGCCTCGTCGAAGCCGAAGATTTCGCGGGCGGCGTCGGGACCGTAGCGAAAGCCGTCCCAGATTTCGCGCTCCGCGTTCTTCTCGCGGCAGAACAGCACGTGCTTGTCCCCGTCGGGGCCGGCGATGAGCGCAACCAGCGCCTCGGGCTCCGGAAATCCGGACAGATAGTAGAAGTAGCTGTCATGCCGGTAAGGAAACAGCGAATCGCGATTGCGTGCGACTTCGGGTGCCGTTGGCACCAGCGCGAGGCCACCGCCGCTGTGGTTGCGCATCGATTGCAGCACGGCCTTGCGGCGCTCGCGATAGAACTGATACGTGTTTTTCATGGAAAACGCGAAGGTTTCGTCGACGTCGCATTATAAGTGAGGCGAATGCGGGAAACCGGCGATGTCCGGAACCGCATGCGCTAAGATTTGGCATGGCTGTCGACTCTGGTCAAATCGCCGATACGCTCGCCGGCCCGGCGTTGCACGACGCCAAGCGTGTGCTGCGCGACCAGGTGCTCGCCGCGCGCGACGCGCTCGACCCGCAAGACCGTGCCGTGGCATCGCAAGCGATCGCGGCTCGCGTTTGCGCGCTTCCGTCGTTCTGGCAGGCAAGGTGCATCCTGCTGACGCTGCCATTTCGCAGCGAATGGGATACGCGGCCGCTGTTCGCCGCGGCCCTTGCCGGCGGCAAGACCATTGCGCTGCCGCGCGTGAATGCGCAAAGCCGGATGCTCGATCTGCACGGGGTGATCGATATCGCGACGCACACCGCGCCCGGGTACCGCGGCATTCCCGAGCCCACGGTCACGCTGCCGCGCATCGACATCGGCGCCATCGATTGGGTGCTGGTCCCGGGTGTCGCCTTCGATGTCGCAGGCCGGCGCCTGGGTTATGGCGGCGGCTATTACGACCGGCTGCTCGCATTGCTGACGCCGGGAACGCCGAGGATTGCCGGCGCGTACGACCTGCAAGTCGTGCCGCAGGTCCCGGCGGCGCCGCACGACCTCGTGGTCGATACCGTCGCAACGCCAACGCGGATGCTCATTACGACCGGCGTCGGTTGAACGGCCAACGCGCTGATGAAAGGGCCGCAACATCAGGCGCTGGTCGCGTTGGTCGCCACGCTCGGGATCCAGATCTATACGTCGTTGGCGGCGACCGCGCCGGCCGTGCTGGCGCCAGCCCTCGCATTCGACCTTGGCATCACACCCCGGTGGATCGGTGTTTTCGCGAGCCTGGTGTACGCGGGGGCCATGCTGGGGAGCCTGGGATCCGCCGGTTTCATCGCCCGCTACGGTGCGATCCGCGTCTCCCAGGCCAGCGTCCTGTTCTGCGCTGTCGGCATCGCGCTCGTCGCGTTGCTGCCCGGCTCCGCGGCGCCCCTGCTGGCGGGCGCCGCGTTGGTCATCGGCGTCGGTTACGGACCCATCACCCCCGCTTCGTCCGACGTGCTGATACGGACCACGCCCAGGGATCGGATGGGCCTTACGTTCTCGATCAAGCAAACGGGCGTGCCCGCCGGCGCGGCACTGGCGGGCGCAATCCTGCCCAGTCTGGCGCTGGTGGCCGGATGGCGGGCGTCGTTCGTGGCGATCGCCGTCGTCGGTCTCATCGTGATCGCCGCTTCCCAGCCGACGCGCCGTGCGCTCGACACTCATCATGAGCCGGGCAAAGCCTTCTCGTTTGCGGCGATGATCGCGCCGCTCAAGACCGTTCTGCGTACCCCCGCGCTCCGCGAGCTTTCGCTGGTCGGCTTTGCGTTCGCGGCAGTCCAGGTCTGCGTTTCGAGTTTCCTGGTCGTGTATCTCGAGGAAGCGCTGCGATGGTCGCTGGTCGCCGCAGGGTTAGCGCTCACTTGCGCCACCTTCAGCGCCGTCATTGGGCGGATCTTCTGGGGCATGCTGGCGGACAAGGCGATGGCGCCGACCCGCGTCCTGGCGCTGATCGGTACCCTCGCCACCCTCTGCGGGGTCGCCATGGCTTTCGCAACGCCGAGCTGGCCGGTCTGGGTGGTACTGCCGTTGGCCGCGCTTTACGGGATAAGTGCCCTCGGCTGGAACGGGGTGCAGCTGTCGGAACTCGCGCGGCGAGCGCCACCCGGAACGGCCGGCGCCGTCACCGGCGCATCGGGTTTTGTCTCGTTTGGCGGCGTCGTCGTGGGCCCGCTGGTGTTCGCTGGTCTCGCCGGTCTCACCAACAGCTATCGCACCGGGTTCCTGATGACTGCGGCGGTCAGTGGAATCGCCGCCGCGGCGGTCGGTCGCCGCCAAAGCCGCGCCCGTAGCGGTTGAGGGCGCCCGTCCCAAAGGCCACCGATTTTTTGGAAATGATTTCCATTTTATTGGCAAAAGCGGCTCCGCTTGGCAGAATGCGGTTCTGCGCGAAATGCGCGCCTAGAATTAATGACGACGCGCCCGCGCTGCGCGCGCAGCGCACGACAAGCCCGTAACGAGACGTCGAGACGACACCGTCATCGCCGCAGCAGCGACTTTGCCGCATGGAGGAATGATCGATGGATGCGATGAAACACGACGCCGACCCGCAGGAAACACGCGAGTGGCTCGACGCGCTGGCCGGGGTGCTCGCGGCGGAAGGGCCCGACCGCGCGCACTTTCTGATCGAGCAGCTGATCGACGAAGCCCGGCAGTCCGGCGCGTATCTGCCGTTCTCCGCCAACACCGCGTACATCAACACGATCCCCACCGAAGCGCAGGTCCGCATCCCCGGCGATCAGGAGATCGAGCATCGGATCCGGTCATTCGTGCGCTGGAACGCGATGGCGATGGTGCTGCGCGCGAACAAGCACACCAACGTCGGCGGCCATATCGCAAGCTTCGCATCGGCGGCCACGCTGTACGACGTCGGCTTCAATCACTTCTGGCACGCGCCGTCCGAGGGTCACGGCGGCGACCTCGTCTACTTCCAGGGCCACTCGGCGACCGGCGTCTACGCGCGCGCCTTCATGCTCGGCCGGCTGACCGAGGAGCAGCTCGACAATTACCGGCAGGAAGTCGACGGCCGCGGCATCTCGTCGTATCCGCATCCATGGCTGATGCCCGACTTCTGGCAGTTCCCCACGGTGTCGATGGGCCTGGGCCCGCTGATGGCGATCTATCAGGCGCGCTTCATGCGCTATCTGCAGGATCGCGGACTCGCGCAAACGGACGGCCGCAAGGTCTGGGCGTTCATGGGCGACGGCGAAATGGACGAGCCCGAATCGATGGGCGCGATCGGCATGGCGTCGCGCGAGAACCTGGACAACCTGATCTTCGTCGTCAACTGCAACCTGCAGCGCCTCGACGGCCCCGTGCGCGGCAACGGCAAGATCATCCAGGAGCTTGAGAGCGATTTCCGAGGTGCCGGCTGGAACGTGATCAAGCTCGTGTGGGGCACGCACTGGGATGCGCTGCTGGCCCGCGACAAGAAGGGCATCCTGATGAAGCGGATGATGGAGGCGCTCGACGGCGAATACCAGACGTTCAAGGCGAAGAACGGCGCGTACGTCCGCGAGTATTTCTTCAATACGCCGGAGCTGAAGGAGCTCGTCCGCGACTGGTCCGACGAGGAGATCTGGCACTTGAACCGCGGCGGCCACGATCCATACAAGATCTACGCCGCGTACCACATGGCCGCCCATCACCAGGGCCAGCCGACGGTGATCCTCGCCAAGACGATCAAGGGCTACGGGATGGGCGAGTCGGGCGAAGCGCAGAACATCACGCACCAGCAGAAAAAGATGTCGGTCGAGTCGCTGAAGCACTTTCGCGACCGCTTCCAGATTCCGGTGCCCGACGACAAGCTCGACGAGATTCCCTATGTGACTTTTCCCGAAGGCTCGCCGGAGCTTTCGTACATGCGGGCCCGCCGGATGGAGCTCGGCGGCTATCTGCCGATGCGCCGCCGCAAGGCGACGCCGCTGATCGTGCCCGAGCTGCCGGCGTTCGAGCGGTTCCTGAAGAGCACCGACGACCGCGAGATCTCGACCACGATGGCGTTCGTGCAGATCCTGCAGACGCTGTTGCGCGACAAGAGCCTCGCCAAGCACATCGTGCCGATCGTTCCCGATGAATCGCGCACGTTCGGCATGGAGGGCATGTTCCGGCAGCTCGGCATCTGGAACCAGCAAGGCCAGCTCTATACGCCGCAGGACCACGACCAGCTCATGTTCTACAAGGAGGACAAGCACGGCCAGATCCTGCAGGAAGGGATCAACGAGGCCGGCGGCATGTGCGACTGGATTGCCGCGGCGACGTCGTACTCGACGCACGGCGTGCCGATGATTCCGTTCTACATCTTCTATTCGATGTTCGGATTCCAGCGGGTCGGCGACTTGTGCTGGGCGGCCGGCGACATGCGCTCGCGCGGCTTCCTGCTGGGCGGCACCGCGGGACGCACGACGTTGAACGGCGAGGGACTGCAGCACGAGGACGGCCATTCGCATCTGCTGTCGGCGACGGTGCCCAACTGCATCTCCTACGACCCGACGTTCGCGTTCGAGGTGGCGGTCATCATCCAGAATGGCCTGCGCCGGATGTGCGCGGAGCAGGAGGACGTGTATTTCTATCTCACGGTGATGAACGAGAACTACACGCATCCGGCAATGCCGGAAGGCGCGGTCCCCGGAATTCTCAAGGGCATGTACAAGCTGCGCGACGGCAGTGAAGGCAAGGCGCCGCGCGTGCAGTTGCTGGGCTCCGGCGTGATCCTGCGCCAGGCGATCGCCGCCGCGGAGCTCCTGAAGAGCGATTGGGGCGTGGACGCGGATATCTGGAGCTGCCCGTCGTTTACCGAGCTCGCACGCGACGGCAACGCCGTCACGCGCTGGAACACGCTGCATCCCTCCGAGACGCCGCGCCGGTCGCACGTCGAGACGTGCCTTGCCGGCACGCAAGGTCCGGTCATCGCCGCCACCGACTACATGCGCCTGTTCGCCGAGCAGATCCGCGCGCTCATCCCGAGACGTTATGTGGTGCTCGGCACCGACGGCTATGGCCGCTCCGACACGCGGGAGAAGCTCCGCCATTTCTTCGAGGTCAATCCCCAATACATCGCCGTGGCCGCGCTGAAGGCCTTGGCCGACGACGGCGCGATACCGATGGCGAAGGTGGCCGAGGCGATCGCGAAGTACGGACTCGATCCGGACAAGCCGGCGCCGTGGACGGTGTGATGAGCACGATCGACGTCAAGGTCCCGGACATCGGCGACTTCAAGGACATCCCGGTCATCGAGGTGTTCGTGAAAGCGGGGGACACGGTCGCGGCTGAAGACTCTCTGGTCGCGCTCGAATCCGACAAGGCGACGATGGACGTGCCGTCGCCGGCGGCGGGCGTGATCAAGGAAATGAAGGTCAAGGTCGGCGACAAGGTGAGCGAAGGCACGCTGGTGCTCACGCTCGAGCAATCGGCCGAGGCGCCCGCGCCGCAACCCGCGCTTGCAAAGGCACCGTCGCCCCAGCCCACCGCTGGAACGGCGCCCTCGCCCCAACCCTCTCCCGCTGGCGGGATCGGGAGCACGCCGTCGGCGCCTGCGCCAGCACCAGCACCTGCACCTGCGACCACGCCGCCAGCAGCGGCGGCGACCTCCACTCTCCCTGCGGGAGCGGCAGCTCCGGTCGACAACGAAGCGTTCAAAGCCGCGCACGCGTCGCCGTCGGTGCGCAAGTTCGCGCGCGAACTTGGCGTCGATATTTCCAAGGTCAAAGGGACCGGGCCGAATGGACGCATCCTCCACGAGGACGTGCAGGGCTTCGTCAAGCAGGTGATGAGCGGCGCGGCCACCGCGGGCGGCAGCGCCGGCCAGGTCAGCGGCGGCGGCGTGCTCAATCTGCTGCCGTGGCCGACGGTCGATTTCGCCAAGTACGGCGCCATCGAAACGAAGCCGCTGTCGCGGATCAAGAAGATCTCGGGCGCCAATCTCGCGCGCAACTGGGTGATGATCCCGCATGTCACGCAATTCGACGAAGCCGACATCACCGATCTCGAAGCGCTGCGGGTGCGCCTCAACAAGGAAAACGAGAAGGCCGGCATCAAGGTGACGATGCTCGCCTTCATCATCAAGGCGACGGTCGCGGCACTGCGGAAGTTTCCCGACTTCAACGCGTCGCTGGTTGCCGCACCGGACGGCGATCATCTCGTCCTCAAGCACTATTTCAACATCGGCTTTGCCGCGGACACGCCCAACGGGCTCGTGGTGCCGGTGATCCGGAACGCGGACCAGAAGGGCGTGCTCGAAATCGCGTCCGAGATGGGCGCGCTGTCCGCCAAGGCGCGCGACGGCAAGCTCGGGCCGGCCGAGATGCAGGGCGGCTGCTTTTCGATTTCATCGCTCGGCGGCATCGGCGGAACGGCGTTCACGCCGATCATCAATGCGCCGGAGGTTGCGATCCTCGGCGTATCGAAGAGCGTCACCAAACCGGTGTGGAACGGCAGCGAGTTCACGCCGCGGCTCATGGTGCCGTTGTCGCTGTCCTACGATCATCGCGTGATCGACGGCGCGGCGGCCGCACGGTTCACCGCGTATCTCGCGGGCTTGCTCTCCGATCTGCGGCGCGCGATGCTGTAGCTCACGGGAAATACACCAATGACCCAGGATGAAATGAAGCAGGCGGTGGCCCGCGAGGCCATCAGGTACGTGGTCAACGGCGCCTGGGTTGGCGTGGGGTCGGGCTCGACCGCCAATTTCTTCATCGACGAGCTCGCGAAGATCAGGAATCGCATCAAGGGCGCGGTGTCGAGCTCGGTCAAGTCGGCGGAGCGCTTGCGCGGTTACGGCATCGACGTCGAGGAGCTCAACAACGTCGACGACGTTCCTGTCTACATCGACGGCGCCGATGAAGTCACGAAGTGGGGCGCGATGATCAAGGGGGGCGGCGGCGCGCTCACCCGCGAGAAGATCGTCGCCGCGGTCGGCCGCAAGTTCGTCTGCATCGTCGACGAGTCGAAGCTGGTGCCGGTGCTGGGCAGGTTCCCGCTGCCGGTCGAGGTGATTCCGATGGCACGCAGCTATGTCGCGCGCGAGATGGTGCGGCTCGGAGGTCAGCCGGCGTTCCGAATGGGCTTCACCACCGACAACGGCAATGTCATCCTCGACGTTTCGGGCCTCACCATCGACGACCCCGTCGCGCTCGAAACCACGATCAACCAGATCGCGGGCGTGGTGACCGTCGGCCTGTTCGCGCGCCGCGGCGCCGACGTGATCCTGATGGGCACTGGATCCGGCGTGAACACCTTGCTGCCGCCAGGTTCCGCTTAGGCGCCTGGACGAGCGGCGACCACGGGCAAAGCGGCGCCGCGCTAGAATATCGGGATGACCAACCTCAATATCCCGGGCCTGGCCGAGGTCTCCGACGTCGACGCCTATATGCGGACGGTGGGCGCGGCCGCGCGCGCCGCCGGACGCGAGGTTGCGCGCGCCGATACCAATACGAAGAACACGGCGCTGCTCGCGATGGCCGCCGCGATCGCTCGCGACGAGGCCAAGCTGATCAAGGCGAATGCGCAGGATGTCGCTGCGGCAAAGGCGGCCGGCCAGAACGCAGCCTTCATCGATCGCTTGCTGTTGACGCCGCAAGCCGTCAAGGCGATGGCGGAAGGCTTGAAACAGATCGCGACGCTGCCCGATCCTGTCGGTGAGATGACCGACCTCCGGTATCGACCGAGCGGCATCCAGGTCGGACGCATGCGCGTGCCGCTCGGTGTCGTCGGCATCATCTACGAATCGCGGCCGAACGTGACGGCGGATGCGGCGGGCCTGTGCTTGAAGTCGGGCAACGCGACGATCCTCCGCGGCGGTTCGGAGGCCATCCGCAGCAATCGGGCGATCGCCGCCTGCGTCCAGCAGGGGCTGACCGAGGCAGGGTTGCCCACGGACGCCGTGCAGGTGATCGCCACGACCGACCGCGCCGCGGTCGGCCATCTGATCGCCGATGTCGAGCACGTCGACGTCATCGTTCCGCGCGGCGGCAAGAGCTTGATCGAACGGATCACCAAGGATGCCAACGTGCCGGTGCTGAAGCACCTCGATGGCGTGTGTCACGTCTATATCGACGCCACCGCGGACGTCGAGATGGCGATCCGCATCGCCGACAACGCGAAGACGCAGCGCTATTCGCCGTGCAACACGATGGAGACGCTGCTCGTCCACATCAACATCGAGGACCGCGTGCTGCCCCCGCTGGCGGCGATCTACGCCAGGAAGGGCGTCGAACTGCGCGGGTGCGAGCGCTCGCGCACGCTGGTTCCGTCGATGAAGGTCGCCACCGAAGAGGATTGGTACACCGAGTATCTCGCGCCCATTCTCGCGGTGCGCGTCGTCCAGTCGTTCGATGAAGCGATCGCGCACATCGCCAAATACGGGTCGCAGCATACCGATGCGATCGTGACGCAGAGCTATATCAACTCGATGCGCTTCCTGCGCGAGGTCGACTCGAGCTCGGTGCTGGTCAACGCGTCGACGCGCTTCGCCGACGGATTCGAATTCGGCCTCGGCGCCGAGATCGGCATCTCGACCAACAAGCTGCACGCGCGCGGGCCGGTGGGCCTGGAAGGCCTGACCAGCCAGAAGTGGGTCGTGCTGGGCACCGGCCAGATTCGCACCTGACATCATGCCGCGCGCGCTCTGGAACAACACCGAAATCGCCGCGTCCGACGACACCGTCGTCGTCGAAGGCAATCATTACTTTCCGGAGGCCAGCGTGCATCGTGCCAACCTGCGGCCCAGCGCGACCCATACCGTCTGTGGGTGGAAAGGCACGGCCAGCTATTACGACGTGGTCGTCGGCGATGCGGTCAACAAGGACGCGGCGTGGTACTACCCGACGCCAACCGACGCGGCCAAGGAAATCACCGGGCGCATCGCCTTCTGGAAAGGCGTGAAAGTCGAGGCTTAGAAGCCTAGGCCGGTGTCGCCACCATGCGCGACCGGACGCGCGCGTACCAGACCACGACGACCGCGACCAGTGCGAGGAACGGCAGCGCGGCCCAGTTCATCACGTCCCAGCCCGCCGCCGACACCAGCGCGCCGGACGAGAACGACGACAGCGCCATCGTCGAGAACACGATGAAATCGTTGGCCCCCTGCGTGCGCGATTTTTCCGCCGGCGTGTACGCCTCGGTCAGCAGCGTGGTGCCGCCCGTGTACATGAAATTCCAGCCGGCGCCGATCAGCACCAGCGCCGCGACGAAATGGCCGAACGTGACACCGGTCAGCGCGATTGCCGCGCCGCAGGCCATCACCACCACGCCGGCGAGGATCACATTGAGCACGCCGAAGCGATTGATGAGGCTGCCGGTGACGAATCCGGGCGCGTACATTCCCACCACATGCCACGAGATGACCATCGCCGCCAGCGAATAGGGATGGCTGCAGAAGTCCATCGCCAGCGGCGTCGCGGTCATCAGCAGGTTCATGAGGCCGTAACCCAACGCCGCCGACAGCGCCGCGACGACGAACACCGGCTGCCGCACGATTTCACCCAGCGAGCGTCCGCCGCCGGCGCGCTCTTCGGCGGTTGGCTTCGGTACATGGACTTGCGATTGCACGGCGAGCGCGATCAGCGCCACGGCCGCCAGCAGCATGAACGAGCCGAGAAACGGCGCGCTGAATAGGTCCTTGCCCCAGCGGGTGATCGCCGGCCCGAGAAATCCGCCGCCAATGCCGCCGGCGAGCACCAGCGAGATGGCGCGCGCGCGGTCGGCCCTGGTGGCCACTTCCGCCGCCGCGAACCGGTATTGCAGCCCCACGGCGTTGTAAATCCCGATGACCGCGGTCGCGATGCAATACAACGCAAAGCTCGCGAGCGACAGCGCCAGCACCGCCAGCGCGCATCCGCCGATGTTGATCAGTGCGCCGGTCATGAAGCCGCGCCGGCGGCCCACTTTCGCCATCCACAGCGACATCGGCATCGTCGACAGCGCCGACCCGAGCACGTAGGTGGTCGCGCCAAGCGTGGCGATCGTCTTGGTTTCGACCAGCGAATAGCCGACGAGGCCGTTCATCGCGATCAATCCCGAGGCGTTGGTCAGCAGCAGCGCCTGGCAGCAGGCAAGCAGGAAAATGTTGCGGTAGGAAGTGGTCATTGCTCAGGCGAGAGGCGAGGGGCGAGGGTCGAGGGCGAAGGGCGAGGGCGAGGGACGCGAGAGAGGCGAGGGTTCCGGGGATAACGCAGGGGTGAACGAACGCATTCCTGAAAAGCGTGGGCATATCGAATCGCTCCCTCGCCCCTCGCCCCTCGCCCCTCGTCCCTCGTCCCTCGTCCCCTTTATCATAGGGTATGGACCCGCTCGCCGTCGCGATTCTCGATTTCTGGCTCGGGCAGCCCGGCTCTGCCGAACGCGGCGACGGCCGCGACGCGTGGTTTCGCAAGGACCCGGCGTTCGACGATGCGATCCGCCAGCGCTTCGGCGATGCCGTCAATATCGCGGTCGCCGGCGGCTTCGGTGAATGGTGCACCACTGCGGGCGGTGCGCTCGCCCGCGTGCTGCTGCTCGACCAGTTCACGCGCAATATCTTTCGCGACACGCCGCGTGCATTCGCCGGCGATGCGCGGGCGCTCGCCACGGCCGAAGATGCCATCGCGCGCGGCCTCGATCGCGAGCTCGAACCCTATGGCCGCTGGTTCCTCTACATGCCGTTCGAGCACGCCGAGGACGTCGCCGCGCAGCGCCGCTCGCTCGAATTGTTCGGGGCGCTCGGCAACGAGATGAACGAACCCTCCGGATTGCTCTGGGCGCAGAAGCACGCCGACGTGATCTTCCGGTTTGGCCGCTTTCCCCATCGCAACGCCATCCTCGGTCGCGCGTCGACGCCGGAAGAGCTGCAGTTCCTCACGCAGCAGGGATCGCGCTTCTAAGGAAATGGCAAATATCACAACGAGGCACAGAGGCGCAGAGGAAATCCAGGTGGCTCTTCCCGGCGTCTCGGCGCCTCTTGGTGGGACTTGTATTTGAGACGCGAGGCCCGCGTAGAATCCGCGCATGGACACGATCGAAATCACACTGGCGCTGCTGCTCGCGATCGCGCTGGTCGGGGCGATGGCCAAGTGGCTTCCGTTGCCGGGCCCGCTGCTGCTGGTCGCGGGCGGCGTGCTGCTCTCGTTCGTTCCGTTGCTGGCCAACCTGCACCTCGAGCCGGAAATCTTCTTCGCGCTGTTCATTCCGCCGCTGTTGTTCGCCGACGGCTGGCTCATTCCGAAGCGCGATTTCCTGAGCGCGCTGCGTCCGATCCTGCTGCTGGCTTTCGGCCTGGTCTTCCTCACCGTGGTCGCGATCGGCTACCTCATGCACTGGCTGATTCCGGAGCTGCCGCTGGCCGCCGCGTTCGCGCTGGGCGCCATCGTGTCGCCGACCGATGCCGTCGCGACCGCAGCGACGACCGAGCGTCTGCAGGTCCCATCGCGCATCACCAGCATCCTGAACGGCGAAAGCCTCATCAACGACGCCTCCGGGCTCGTCGCCTTCAAGTTCGCCGTCGCCGCAGTGGCGACCGGCGTTTTTTCCTTCGTGGAGGCGGCCGAGCAATTCGTGCTGCTGGCCGGCGGGGGATTCGTGGCGGGGCTCGCCGTCGCGTGGATCGTCGGCGAATGCCGCGTCCGGCTCACGCGCTTCTGCGTCGACGATCCGACGATCCAGACCACGCTGTCGATCCTGACGCCGTTTGCCGCGTATCTCGCCGCGGAATCGTTGCACACGTCGGGGATTCTGTCCGTCGTGGCTGCGGGCCTGTACGCCGGCGCGCACGATGCGCGGAACCTTTCGATCGGCACCCGGCAGCATGCATGGGAAGTGTGGAAAATGCTGTTGTACGCGTTCAACGGGCTCGTTTTCCTGCTGCTGGGGCTCGAGCTGCGCGGCGTCATCTCGCGCATCACCGGCGCCTCCTGGCAGGAGCTTGCGCTTTATGCGCTGGTGCTGTGGATCGCGCTCACCGCGCTGCGGCTGCTCTGGGTCTTTCCGGCGACGCATCTGCCGCCGCTGCTTTCGCGCCGGATCCGCGAACGCGAGGGTTTTCGTGATCCGCGCAACATTTTCCTCGTGGGATGGGCGGGATTGCGCGGATCAGTGACGATGGCCGCGGCGCTCTCGATTCCGCTGGTGACCGTTACGGGCACGCCGTTCCCCGGACGCGACCTCATCATCTTCTTGGCCGGCACGACGATCGTGTTCACGCTCGTCATCAACGGCCTGACGTTGCCCTGGCTCATCCGGTTCTTCGGCGTGCATGGCGACGGCAACGCCGAGCGCGAAGAGCGCGCCGCGCGGATCGCCATCGCGCAGGCGGCCAGCAATGCGCTGCGCGAGTCGCTCCCGAAGCTCAAGCGGGCCGAGGAAATTGCCGTGGCACAGCGATTGATCGACGAATATGACCGCCAGCTGCATCGCCATTCCGCCAATGCCGGTCGCCGCGTGGACCTCGACACGCTGGCCGATGCCGAGCGCAGGCTGCGCCTCGCTGCGCTGCGTGCCGAGCGTGCGGAGCTGCGCGAGATGCGCGAGGCCGACGTCATCAACGACGAAACGGTCCGGTCGATCGAGGCGGAAATCGATCACGCGGAGTCATTCGTGGCACCGGTCACGGCGCGCAGTCACGGCTGATGGCGATTTCCGCGCCGGTCGCACTGCTGGGCGGCACGTTCGATCCCGTCCACTATGGCCACCTGCGCTTTGCCGACGACGTCCGGCGTGCGCTCGGTCTCGACGAGGTGCGCCTGATCCCGGCGCGCGATCCGCCGCATCGTGCGGGCCCGGCGGCCGCCGCCGCGGATCGCCTCGCGATGCTCCAACTCGGCGCGGCGGAATTTCCCGGCCTCGTCGTCGACGAGCGGGAGCTGCGGCGGGACGGCAAGAGTTACACCGTGTTGACGCTCGAGGAGTTGCGCCGCGAGGCTCCGCAACGGCCCTTGTGGCTGCTGCTCGGCGCCGACGCCTTTCGCGGCCTGCCCGCCTGGCATCGCTGGCACGATATTTTTGCGCTTGCGCACGTGGTCGTCGTCGCGCGGCCGGGCGTTGCGCTGACCGCGGACCTGCCGGAGGCGCTGGCGGCCGAGTGGCGCCGGCGCCTGACACGGGACCCCGCGATCTTGTTTTCCACCCCCGCCGGCGCCATTTTCGAGGAACGCATATCGCCGCAACCCATCGCGGCAACCGAGGTCCGCGCGCAACTTGCACGCGGCGACAAGGGCCGACGCGCGGTCGCCGGTTTGCTCCCGCCCGCTGTTTTGGCCTATATTGACCAGCACCATCTTTACTCGACCCCGAAGGATGCGACTTAACAAGCTGCAGCAAACCGCCGTTTCCGCCCTCGAGGACATCAAGGGCCGCGACATCAAGGTCCTTGACGTCCGCAAGCTCACCAGTTTCTACGACTGCCTGATCATCGCCAGCGCCGATTCCAACCGGCAGGTGAAGGCGCTCGCCTTTCATGTCCGCGACAAGCTCAAAGAGGCCGGCGCGACGATCATCGGCGTCGAAGGCGAGGAATCCGGCGAATGGGTGCTCGTCGACTGCGGCGACATCGTCGTCCATGTCATGCAGCCGGCGGTGCGCGCCTATTACAATCTCGAGGAACTCTGGGATACTTCCGTACAGCGGCGGGCTCGCGCCGCATGACGCAGCGGGGCGCCTCGGATCGCGCACGCTGGTGAAACTGCGGATCGTCGCGCTTGGGACAAGGATGCCAGCCTGGGTGAACACCGGCTTCGACGACTACGCGAAGCGCATGCCGCGCGATTTCGCGCTCGATCTCGTCGAGCTGAAGCCGGAACCGCGTGACCGCGGCAAAACCGTGGCGCAACTGCTTGCCGCGGAAGCGCCGCGCATTCGCGCTGCGTGCAGCGGCTTTCACCTGGTCGCGCTGGATGAACGTGGCGCCGCGTGGACCACGAGCCAGCTCGCGGCGCATCTCGAGCGGTGGCGCAACGAGGCCATCAATCCGGCGTTCGCGATCGGCAGCGCCGATGGGCTCGATCCGGCGCTCAAACGCGATGCCGCCGTGGTGCTCGCCCTTTCGTCCATGACGCTCCCGCACGGGCTGGTGCGCGTGATGCTCGCCGAGCAGCTGTACCGCGCGGTCAGCGTCAACGCCGGCCATCCTTACCACCGTGAGTGATACCGCCGTTTATCTCGCCTCGCGCAGTCCGCGCCGCCAGGAGCTGCTGCGCCAGATCGGCGTGTCGTTCGATGAGCTGCGCTTGCGCACCGCCACGGGAAGACCGCGTGACGTGATCGAGACGGCGCACGACGGTGAGCCGGCGTTGCATTACGTCGAGCGCATCGCGCGCACCAAGGCGCAAGTTGGATGGCGATGCATGGAGGAACGCCTCCTGCCCGCGCGACCGGTGCTCGCCGCCGACACCGAAGTCGTGCTCGACGACGTGATCTACGGGAAGCCGGACAATGCCGATGCCGCCCGCGAGATGCTCGCGCGCCTGTCAGGGCGCCGGCACGACGTCGTCACCGCGGTGGCCTTGCGATGGAACGACGACGTCGACGTCGCGCTATCCATTTCGCATGTCACGCTGCGCCGGCTCGCCGCCGGTGAAATCGAACGCTACGTGGCGACTGGCGAACCCTTCGACAAGGCCGGTGGTTATGCGATCCAGGGCCGCGCCGCGGTCTTCGTCACGCGCCTCGAAGGCAGCTATTCCGGCGTAATGGGACTACCACTGGCCGAAACGGCGGCGCTTCTCGCGCGAAGCGGGCACGCCGTGCTATAACCGTCGGCAACAAGCCGCCTAGCTCGACTTGAGGGCCGTCCCCAGTCGGGCACGCCCCGGGTTGGGAAGGCGCGCAGCGCCTCGGGGGCGTCCATACCGGGCGCCCCGACGCGCACCCAAGCGTCCTGCCGGCCATGACCCACGAAATACTGATCAACGTCACCCCGCAGGAAACGCGCGTTGCCATGCTCGAACAGGGCGTGGTGCAGGAATTGCATATCGAGCGTTCCAGCGCGCGCGGGCTCGTCGGCAACATCTACCTTGGTCGCATCGCGCGTGTGCTGCCCGGCATGCAGAGCGCATTCATCGAGATCGGCCTCGAGCGCGCGGCTTTCCTGCATATCGCCGACATCTGGGAGCATCGGCAGAACGGCCACGGCATCGAGCAGAAGCCGATCGAGAAGATATTGCACGAGGGCCAGTCGCTGCTCGTCCAGGTGATCAAGGATCCGATCGGCACCAAGGGCGCGCGCCTCTCGACGCAGGTCAGCCTCGCCGGCCGCCTGCTCGTTTATCTGCCGCAGGACTCGCACATCGGCATCTCGCAGCGCATCGGCGACGAAGCGGAGCGCGAAACGCTGCGCGAGCGATTGCAGCACCTGCTGCCCGACGGCCTGGCCGGCGGCTTCATCATTCGCACGATGGCCGAGACGGCCTCCGAGCGCGAGATGGAGGCGGACATCGAGTACCTGACCAAGCTGTGGGGCGACCTGACGGTGCGCTCGCACGAGGCGCCGCCGGCATCGCTGCTCTACCAGGACCTGAATCTCGCGCAGCGCGTGCTGCGCGACATGTCGACCGACGAAACCGCGCGGATCCTCGTCGACTCGCGCGAGACCTTCGTGAAGATGCAGGACTTCGCGCGCCAGTACACGCCCGCGCTGTCGGAGCGCATCAACCATTACCTCGGCGACCGCCCGCTGTACGACCTGCACGGCGTCGAGGACGAGATAGAAAAGGCGCTCGCGCGCCGCGTCGCGCTCAAATCGGGCGGGTATCTCATCATCGACCAGACCGAGGCGATGACGACGATCGACGTCAACACCGGGGGCTTCGTCGGCGGTCGCAGCTTCGACGACACCATCTTCAAGACCAACCTCGAAGCGGCGCAGGTGATCGCCCGCCAGCTGCGGATGCGCAATCTCGGCGGCATCATCATCATCGACTTCATCGACATGGAGAACGCCGATCATCGCAACGCGGTGCTGGCGGAGCTCGACAAGGCGCTGGAAAAGGACCGCACGCGGCTGACCGTCAACGGCTTCACGCAGCTCGGCCTGGTCGAGATGACGCGCAAGCGGACGCGCGAATCGCTTGCGCATGTGCTGTGCGAGCCGTGCCCGACCTGCCAGGGCCGCGGCGAGATCAAGACCGCGCAGACGATCTGCTACGAGATCCTGCGCGAGATCGTGCGCGAGTCGAAGCAGTTCAACGCGCGCGAGTTCCGCATCCTGGCCGCGCAATCGGTGATCGACATGTTTCTCGACGAGGAGTCGCAGAGCCTCGCGCAGCTGGGCGACTTCATCGCCAAGCCCATCTCGTTGCAGGTGGAGACGTTGTACACGCAGGAGCAATACGACATCGTGCTGATCTGAAGCACTGGTCCAGGTCGAGACATGTCCTTCGGCGATCTGTGGTCACGCACCAAGGCATGGGTTGCTCGCCTGCTCCGGCGCGAGCCGGCGCCGGGCCGCTTCGAGTCCGGGTCGAAGTTCTCGGTGCACGGCCTCGTCGGCACCGCGCCTCTCGTCTGGCCGAGCCGCGATTATCTTGTCTACATACCCAGGGGACGCTCGGCCTGGCGACGCGTGCCGCTGCTCGTGCTGTGCCACGGCTGCAAGCAGACCCCCGAGGAGATTGCGCAAGGGACGCGCATCACCGAGCTTGCCGACCGGTCGGGTTTCATCGTATTGCTGCCGCGGCAGAAGGACGCGGCGAATCCGTGGCGATGCTGGAACTGGTTCGACAAGCGCACGATGAATGGAAAGGGCGAGGCGGCCATCGTCGCGGCGCAGATCCGCAGCGTCCGACGCAGCTATCGCGTCGATCGCAGACGCGTCCTCGTCGCCGGCATGTCGGCCGGCGGCGCATTGGCGGCGGTGCTCGGCGTGCATTTTCCCGGCCTTGTCGCGGCGGTCGCCGTGCATTCGGGACTCGCCTGCGGGGCGGCGTCGTCCGTGGCGAAGGCGCTCGCGGTCATGCAGCAGGGGCCTGACCAGGATGTCGAGCAAATTGCGCTCGCAGCGCGCGCATCGGCAGCGCCGCGTGCATTGCGCGTGCCGCTGCTGGCCATGCACGGCAGCGCCGACAATGTCGTCGCGCCCCGCAACGCCGTTGCGCTGGTCCGCCAATACCTGTCCCTCAACGATCACCCGGCGGCTGGCGCGGGCACGGATCGGAGCCACCTGCCGCCGGCGGATGCCGAGCGCCGGAGCGTGCTGGCCGCCGGCCAAACCTACGTCGTCAGCGAATGGCGGCGCGAAGGGCGCCTCGTCGCACGCTACGTCGAGATCGTCGGCCTCGGTCATGCATGGAGCGGCGGTGACCCCGCCCTGCCGTACAACGCCGCGGGTCCGCCGGACGCCACGGCGCTGGTCGGCGATTTTTTCGCGGATGCATTATCCTGACGGAACCAACGAGGAGACCCCGATGGCCGTTTCCGGCATGAACCATTTCACCGTCCTCACCGACGATGTGCCGCGCACTGTGGGTTTCTATGCGCGCTTTCTCGGATTGGCGAACGGTCCGCGACCGGATCTGGGCTTTCCGGGCGCGTGGCTGTATGCCGGCGATACGGCCGTGCTGCATGTCGTCGGCGGAAAATCCCGCGAGCAGCTCCGCTCTGGCGTCATCGATCACATGGCGTTCACGGCGCACGGTCTTGCAGATACGCTCGCCATGCTGGTCGCGCACAATGTCGAGCACGTGTGCCGGCGCCAGAACGAATCCAGGATGTGGCAGGTATTTTTCTTCGACCCCAACGGCGCGCGGGTCGAGCTCGATTTCGCCGCGGATGAAATTAATCCCGGCGGAAAATGAGCTCGCTTGCCGTAGAGCCCGATCATCTGGTCGTGGCCGCTCTCGCGCTGGAGCAGGGTTGCGACTGGGTCGAGCAGCTACTGGGCGTACGGCCGCAGCCCGGCGGCAAGCATGTCGCGATGGGGACGCACAACGCGCTGCTGCGCGTCGGCCCCCGTTTTTTTCTCGAAGTGATCGCTGCCGATCCCGGCGGCATGAAACCGGCCCGCCCGCGCTGGTTCGATCTCGATGAGCCGCGAATGAAAGCGGCGCTCGCCGAAGGTCCCCAACTCATCCATTGGGTCGTTCGCACGGCAGATATCGACGCCGTGGTGGCACGCATTCCGGAGCTGGGCACGGTCACGCCGATGGCGCGCGGCGAATTCAGGTGGCGCATCTCCATCCCGGAGGATGGACATCGGCCGGGACGAGGGCTCGTGCCCACGGTGATCGAATGGGCGGACGCCCGGCATCCGGCCGACGGCATGCCCGATACCGGGCTGCGGCTTGCGGCCATCGCCGGCGAGCATCCGGAACCGGCCGCGGTACGCGCGCCGCTTGCGACACTCGGTCTGTCCGATACGCTGAAAGTCACCTACGCGAAGTCGCCGCGGCTTGCCGCGATGATTCGCACCGCGCGCGGCGTGGCGACGTTGTAGCGTCGCGATCCGTGGCCAGGAACTTCGGGGGCAGACTGGAGTTGCGCGCTATTGCTCCGCGAAGCCCGCTTTGCGCATGCCCGAGTACAGGTGCTCGTCGGCAAGGCGAACGTACTCCGGGTTCACCGAGTAACGCTTGGCTTTGTGCGTGGCAATTGTGTAGCCCGGAATCGATCTTTGCACGTCGTCCTTTGCGGCAGTCGCTTTTCCGGCGTTGCCAAGTTGCGCGTATGCGGCGGAGAGGAACAGGTCGACCATCGTATTGTCGCCGCTCAGCCCCTTCGCCTTTTCACATGACGTGACTGCCTGCTCGTAATGACCGAGCAACAATTGCGCCTCGCAGGCGACCGCCATTTGTCCAGGATTGCCTTGCGGGTCCATCCCCATTGCCTGGTTGACGAGCATGAGCGCCTCCGCTGGCCGTCCGCTCAATGTCATCAGCGAAGCCTGATTCAGGATGAGCCCGCTGCTATAAGGCTCGAGGCGGACTGCTTTTGCGCTTGCTTCGAGCGATGCGTTCCACTGACCCATGAACATCAGGGCGATGGAACGAAAGAACCAGGTTGTTGGCTGTGACTCGTTCAATCGTACCGCCTTGCTCGTAAGGTCATCCATGCGCTGAACCAAGCGGTCGCGATCGGCGCGGATGTCGTATTCGATCTTCTGAACCAATACACCCGCGAGACCCACCAGCGCCGGCACCAGATTGGGGTCGCGCTGCAGCGCTTGATCGAACAGCTTTTCCTTTTCCCGCGCCCTTTTGAGCGAATCCGGCTCCGTTCTGTCCAGCGCCAGTGCGCGCAGCACGCTGTCCAATGGCGCCGCCTCGCCGGGCGGTTGCGCCGCGACGCGACGAAGTTCGGCCGAGATCAGCGATCTCGACAGATGCCACGCAATCGCGTGCAGCGCCCGCGACCGTGCATCCGGCGTGTCGGCGTCCTTCAACGACACCGACTCGCTCCAGGATTGCTCTCCGGTTTTGGCATTGACCAAGCGCACGCCCACGAGCGTCGAGTCCTGCCCTTGCCTGACTTCTCCTTCCGCCAGATATCTGACATTGAGCGCTCGGAAAGCTGCCCCGATGTCGTCGTACGCCGCCCTCGCCTGAGCCGTCGGAACCGGAATCACGCGAATCAGCGTACTGGCTCGGGCCAGCATTGCCGTCAGGTCCCGCGTAATGGACTCCGCGCGTCGTGCCGACGCGGCATCGCCGTCCAATGCAACCAGCGGCACGACGCCAATCGTCATCGCAGGCGGCGATGGCGCCGGCGCCGCTCGCGTACTCCACCACACCGCGAACACTGCAGCAGCGCCTATGGCGATGACGGACGCCACCCAAACCGATCGCGGGCCCCGGAGCATCCGCCTTGACACCGGTAACGGGCGCACCGCAGGCAATGGCGAATTGCCGCGAGCATCGACGGTCGATCGCGACGCAACCGACGGCTGCAAATCAACCATAAACACCCGGATCGGCCGCGCGATATTCTTGACCTGCCGCTCGCCGGCATCGACAAATGCGACGTCAAGGCTTCCATGCACCTGATCGCGGACCGTGCCCGACACCGCGATGCCACCGGGTTCGGCCAGCGCCTCAAGGCGCGCCGCGACATTGACGCCGTCGCCCATGATGTCGTCGCCGTCGATGATGATATCGCCGAGATTGATGCCAATCCGGAACGCAATGCGATCGCTGGCGGCCTCGTTTGCGTTTCGCGCCGCCATTGCACGCTGAACGTCGACCGCGCAGCGCAAGGAGGCATCCGCGCTGCCGAATTCGATCAGCATCCCATCGCCGGTGGTCTTGACGATGCGCCCGCCGTTTTCGTGGATCTTGGGGTCGAACAGGGTTGCGCGAATCTCGCGCAGGCGCGCTACCGTCCCCGCGTCGTCGTGCTCCATGTGCCGGCTGAATCCGACGACATCGGCAACGAGAACGGCGACGAGCCGGCGGGTGACTGGCCGCTGCACGCTATCCCGAATTGAAAGCCCGCGATGGGCGACCCGCCATTCTAAGCGGAAGGTCGCCGAACGGAGCTTGGGGTCGCGCTGATTTCAGTGGAATCGGCGCCGTGCTGGCCGCCCGCTTGCGCATCTAGGCTAGCGTTCCTTGTGCCAGCAAAGGTCGCAGTGGATCACGTCCTACTTACACCCCACGAGCTCGACCCGGGTCGCTCCCATCACCGTAACGCTCTTGTTGTCGGAATTCGATCCGAGCACCGTCGCTCCATCGTGCGCGGACGCAAGATGAGCGGTGCAGGCAGCCTTGATGATGAGCGAGCCCATTACGTTGACGTTCGACTTGAAGCAATACCATCCATTGGGGTTCAACAGGTCCAGCCTGGTCCGGCCCATGACGTTGACGCCCGTATCCACCAGCACGAGCGACGGTGAGCTGGTGCGTTCCGTATCCGCGGGGTTGGCTCCGATACCGAACACCTTGACCGACGTGGAGAGCGTCTTGTACCGCGGATTGGCGCCGAAGGGTTGCTTCCCCCAAGCCTGGAGGCAACGGGCGATCGATGAATCGACCTCGGCGGCACGCGCCGGCCCACTCATCGACAACGCCATGCATAGCGGCACGAAACCCAGCAGCTGCTTGATGTTCATCGTCGTCCCATTGGATTGACAGTCGACCCTGCCTGCTCACGGACGCAGGCTCACTCCGGAATTCGCATTAGCATCGCACGAATTGCGCGTGCGAGGGAGCGTTTCAGCCCACCGCGCCGCGCGCCGCCACCGACCAGACGCACTCCACGCGCTCGCCGCGCATGCCGACGATCCAGTCGTAAAGATTGACGGTGGGATCACAATGACCGGGAATGAGCCAGATGCGGTCGCCTGGCGCCGGGGCGGCGCGTGCGGTATCGACGGCCAGGACGCCGTGCTCGTCAGAGGCTTTCACATAGTCGAGGCCGTGCGCGGCGTGCACGAGCGGCAATCCGGAATCGAAGGCCAGCGCCTTCAGGCCGGCATCCACGATCGCGCGCTCCGGCGCCGGCGTGCTCATCACCGTCGCGAGGACGTAGAGACTGTGCTCGAACGCGTGGTCGTCCCGCGCAAGTGCGTTGCGTCCATAGTCGGCGTCCATGAAGACGTACGAGCCGGGCTGCAGCTCGGTGTAGACATGGCTGTCTCGCTCGAGCTGCCACGTTCCGGTGCCGGCGCCGGTGACGACGGGACACGGGATGCCCGCCTGCTCGATCAATTGCTTCGTGTCCGCCGCCAGCGCGCTCGCCGCGGCGATGGCCGCGCTGCGCTCGGCGGGCGTGCGCAAGTGCTGCGCCGCGCCGTGATACGCATGCAATCCGCGAAAGGCGAGGCCGGGTGCCGCGGCAATCGCCTGCGCGAGGGCCACCGCCGGCGCGCCGGGCGCGACGCCGCAGCGATGGGCGCCGACGTCGATCTCGACATAGCCATGCAACGTCCCGCCCGCCATCGTGGCCGCGGCCGACAAGTCGGCAATCACGCGGGCATCGTCGACCAGCACGCCGATGGTCGCGGATTTGGCCAGCATCGCCAGCCGCGCGATCTTCGCCGGTGTCACGATCTCATTGGTGACGAGAACATTGGCGATCCCCGCCGCGACGAACGCGGCGGCCTCGTCCACTTTCTGGCAACAGATGCCGATCGCGCCACGGCCGACCTGGGCTTTGGCGATATCGGGACACTTGTGCGCTTTGGCATGCGGGCGCAAGGCGAGGCCGGATCCGCGCACGGCATTCGCCATCAGGTCGAGGTTGTGCTCGAATGCGTCGAGATCGACGACCAGTGCGGGCGTCTCGACCGCGGCGAGCGGATCGCCGATGCGGGCCGGTACGCGCTGCATCAGCCGATCCGCACGACGCGGGGCGTGCGCCTAGACATGCTTGGCCTCCGGCGCCTCGGTGTCGACCGCCGCGCGTTCGTCGACCACGACCGGTGCGCTGCGCAGGCTGTTCCACAATCCGCGCGGATTCATCCGCTGACCGAGCAGCGAGCGTCCCACCATGACGGCAATGCGCGCGATATCACGCACCGGGCGAAAATGGCTGGCCCGCGCATCCGCGTGGTAGATCGTCGCGATCGGCACGGCTACGCTTTCATACTTGAGCCGCGCGCCGAGAATGAGCAGCTCGCTCTCGAGCGTAAATGCGGCGTCCCGGTCATGCCGCGCCTGCACCTGCCGCAGCAGCGACGCGGGATAGACGCGCTCACCCGATTGCGAATCGGCAATCGGATAACCTGCCGCCCAGGAAATCCAGAAGTCGGCGAAGCTGTTGGCGCAACGGCGCGCCAGCGGCGCGTTGGCGCGCGTGCGCAGGCGCGCGCCAATCACGATGCGTTCGGGATACCGGCGAGCCACGCGCATGAGGCGCGCGATGTCGGCCGGCCGGTGCTGGCCGTCGCCGTCCAGCGTAGCGATGAAGTCCGCACCGCGGTCGAGCGCAATGCGGAACCCGTCCCATAGCGCGGCTGCCTTGCCGAGGTTCACCGCATTGCGCACCAGCGTCACGGGAAGGCCCGCAAGTGCGTCGCTCGTAGCGTCCGTCGATCCATCGTCGACGATGATGACGCAAGCGGCTTGCCGCAGCGCCTGCTCCGCGATGCCGCGGATCGTCCGCGCCTCGTTGTACGCCGGGATGACGATCGCGAGATCCATCAAAGCATCCCGCCATTGATCGGCAGCACCTGGCCGGAAATGTACGACGCCGCATCCGAGGCCAGAAAGTCGACGAGGTTCGCGACCTCCTCCGGCGTGCCGGCGCGGTGCATCGGCACCAGCTGCCTGATCCGCTCGTCGTCGAACACGCCGGCGGTCATCGGTGACGCGATGATGCCGGGGGCGACCGCGTTGACCGTCACGCCCTTGCGCGCAATCTCCTGCGAAAGCGACTTGCCGGCCGCGATCAGCCCGGCCTTGGCTGCCGCATAGTTGGCCTGGCCGCGGTTGCCGATGACCGCCGTCATCGACGCAACATTGACGATGCGGCCCCAGCGCGACCGGATCATCGGCAGCAGCAGCGGCTGCGTTACGTTGAAGAATCCATTCAATATCACGTCGATCACGCCCGTCCATTGGTCGCGCCGCATGCCGGCCAGCGGCGCATCGTCGGTCATGCCCGCATTGTTGACCAGGATCTGCACCGGTCCCGCTTCGAGCAGCGTGGCAAGCGCTCGCGTCGTTGCCTCCGCATCGGTGACGTCGAACGCAACCGATTCGGCCGATCCGCCGCCTTCGACGATGGCGGCAGCGATGCGTTGCGCCTCCTCGATGCGGTGGTGCGCATGCACACAGACATGATGGCCGGATGCGGCGAGCCTGCGGCTGATCGCCGCGCCGAGCGCGCCGCTGCCGCCGGTCACCAGCGCGCGCCGGATTGGAGGACCTTCGCGCTGCGCGCTTCGGTATTCGCCGTTGGGGCGGCCCGGCGGGCTCATCGTCCCGCGTCCTCGTTCGCGGTGTCGCGCAGCAGCACGCTGACGCGGCCTTCGGCCAGGCGTCGCGCGCCGGCGGAAACCGAAAAACCGTACATGAGCATGATCGCGCTTCCCGCCAGCCTCTGAGCGTTCACGTGGAGGTCGCCCGCCACTTGGTCCAGTCTATCGCAATGGAAATGGCAGTCGCGGGCGCTGACGAGAAGGCCGACACGGGGCTTCGCGTGCCGCGCTGCATTAACGAGCGCGCCATGGATGGCCATCGCCTGCGCCGCGAATTCTATCGCATGCACCGACGACAGCCGGCCTTCGAGCACGAGTGGATTGCCCGACGACCGATGTTGCGCGGTCGTGCAGACAATCGTTGCCGCGTCAAAGAATTCGACCGCGTCGATGAGGCACATGGCGCCGTGGTGAGGCACGAGCCCGCGGATCGCGTGGGAATCGAGCATCACGGCGTGTATCGAAGCTCGAGACAGTCGCCGTCGTGATACGGCACGGCAATCGCCGTCGGTGTGCGCGCGGCAATGGCGGCCAGCAACGGAAGCGCGGCGGCGGCAGCATTGCCGCGGAAGCGCGGCGCCAATGCCGGCGGCAAGGCACTCGGCGATGTCCTGCGCGCCGGACGTTCCCAGTGCTCGATGCGCCCCCACGCCGGTGCCGGCGACTCCGGTCCAAGCAGAAGCGCGCATGCGAACGCCTCGCCCTCCACGCCGAAACTGCGCAGCGACTCCGGAAACGTCATGTCGAAGGCGATAAAGAGAACGGGGGCGCCGCCACTCGCGATCTCGACACCCGCTTCGATCATGCCGGCGGCGAACGTCGCGGTGCCGGCCGACACGGTGATCGACGGTCCGTTGGCGCCGCTGGCGATCGTCCAATAGCCGGCCGGCGCGTTGAACACCGAGTTGTGGAACAGCGTCGGCGACATCGTCGCCGGCTGTTGCGCGAGCGCCTCGAGCGTGCTCGCGAGGATCGCGCCGTCGCCATCGGCCGAGGCGAATATCGACGGCACGCGCGCGCGTGCCGCAGTGGGCAGATGCGCGGTCGCCTGCAGCGCCGCGTGGATGGCGAGACGCGACGTCGCATTGACGCGGCGGCGCTCGGTCACCGGCAAGTCGGGAATGTCGAGCTTGCCAAGAGACGCCGCCTCGCAGTCCGTTTCGCCGAGCAGCACCGACCGCGTCAGCGCCCAGTCGGACAATCCAGCCGCGCAAACGCCGATGCCGTGGATGCCGAGCGCTGCGGTATGGTTACCTTCGCGCTGCGCGCTCCGGTATTCGCCCTTGGGACGGCCCGGCGGGCTCTTGTGACTCATCCGCGAAGTCCGAAGATCAGCGTGCAGTTGTTGCCGCCGAAGCCGAACGAGTTGCTCATCGCGTGCCGCAGGACCGCGGGACGCGACACGGGTTCGATGCGGCATTGCATCCGTGAATCGACGGTGCGGCAATTGAGCGTGCCGGGCAGCCAGCCGTCCTCGAGCGCCATGACGGTGATCAGCGCTTCGGTCGCGCCTGCCGCGCCCAGCGTGTGCCCGGTCCATCCTTTGGTCGAGCCCGCGGGTGCGCCCGTCCCAAGCACTGCGGCGACCGCCTGGTCTTCGATCTCATCGTTGGCGCGGCTCGCGGTGCCGTGCAAGTTGACGTAGTCGATCGCCTGTGGCGCCAGCCCCGCGCGGGCGAGCGCATCGCGCATTGCTGCCTTGGCACCTGCCCCTTCCGGATGCGGCGACGACATGTGATACGCATCGCAACTCTCGCCGTAACCCACGAGCGCCACTGCGCTGCGTGCAGACGGGTCGAGCAACGCAAAGCCTGCGGCCTCACCGATCGAAATGCCGTCGCGGTCCGCGTCGAACGGGCGGCACGGCTGCCGCGACAACAGGCCCAGCGAGTGAAATCCATGGAGCGTAGACAGCGCGAGGCTGTCGACGCCGCCCACCACGGCGGCATCGCAGACGCCCGCCGCAATGGCGCGCGCCGCTTGCGCGAACACCTTGGCGCTGGACGAGCAGGCGGTCGACACCGTCATGGCCGGACCCGCAAGACCCAGCCGCGTGCGCACGAATTCCGAAACGGCGAACATGCTGTGCCGATAGCGATAGAACGACGGCGAAAGAACGGCGCCGGAGACGCTCGCGTCCCCGGCGCGCTTGCCTTCGCGATAGGCGAGCTCCGTCGCAAGAATGCCGGAGGTGCTGGTGCCGACGAATACGCCGATGCGTTCCTTCCCGTGTCGCGCGCACGCCGCGCGGACGGCGTCTTCGAAGTTGTCCTGCGCAAGACAGGCAAGCGCCAGCCGATGATTGCGGCAATCGAAATGCGCGAGCGCGGGCGGCAGCGCAGCGTCTTCGAGTCCGGCGACACGACCGATCCACGTGTCGAGGCCGAGCGCCGGCTCGAAATCGTTGCGGCGCAGCCCGCCCGTGTCGTCGCGCAGCGCACGCCGCACGTTCGCCCATCCCGTGCCGCACGCGTTGACGAGCGTCGATGCCGCAACCGGCAGCGCAGTCATGATCATGGATGAGTACCTTCGCGCTCGCGCGCGGCAACGTCCTGGATGAGCAGCGCCCCGAGCACCAGGCTCAGCACCACACCCAGGCACACGGTGACGCCGATCGCACGGAGGACCGGCGCGCTCGACCACGCAAGCAAGCCGAACGTGCACAGCGCCGTCGCGCTCACGACGGCCAGCGTACGCCACACATCGGGCGCGGCATCCCGCATCGCGGCGCGCTCGATGACCAACGCGTAGTTCACGCCGATCCCGAGCGTCAGCAGCAATGCCACGAAATGGAACACGGTCATCGGCGTACCCGCAGCTACCAGGATGGCGGCGGTGCCCGCAACGGCAAGCAGCACCGGAACGAATACGCGCACGGCACGCCGCACGCTGGAAAGACCCACGACCAACAATACGCCGATCAACGCCATTCCCGCCAGCGACGATGCGACGGCCTGCTGCCGATACGCCGCCATCATCGCAATCGACTCGGCACGCAGGTCGAGCAACCGCGCCTGCGCACCGCGTAGCACCTGCGCGGCTTGCAATGCGGCCGCATCTTTCACGCCGGCCAGCGGGACGACGACATGCCACTGCCCGCCATCATTGCGCAACAGGCTCTCGACTTTGAGGCCAAGCGCCGAACCCGCATAGTCGGCGGGCGTCAGCGAAGGTCCGGAACGCGCGTCCTCGACATCCTTGAGGAACGGTTCGAACGTCGCCGGGCGAAACGGGAGACCCGACAGCGCGGCCGTCAGGTTCTGCCGGAGGTCGGCCCCGGCGGGCAACGCTGCGCGCCGCCGTGCTTGCGTGGCTTCGCTCGGCAGATAGTCGCTCACCAGCTCGAAGCCGCCGATCGTCCCATCGGCGCGCCATTGCTCGAGCACCGGTCGCAGGCTCTCGCTCGCACGCAACACGTCGTCGCGCGTGGCGCCGCTCACGAGCAGCATCGTACGGACATCCGGCGCGCCGATCGCCGCGCGCAATCGCAGGTCGCGTTCCTTGAAGCTCGCCGGCAGCGGATTCATCGTGGCGAGATCATCATCCCACCATGGACGATTCGCGGTCAGCACGCCGAGGACGGCGGCTGCGCACAGCACCACCAGCCACCGCAGCCAGCGCGGCGCGCGGGCGAGTGGCGGCCGCCACGAAGCACGTCGCTTCGCAAGCGCGGGGGCCCAGTGCGCGGGGATCCAGTGCGGCAATAGCCACCACGTCGCCGCGCCGGCCACCAGCACGCCGACCATCGTGAGAACGCCGAGCTGCGCAAGCCCCGGAAAGCCGCTGGCGACCAGCGCGAGCGCGCCGCACGCGGTGGTCAGCACCGCCAGCCGCAGCGTCTTGCCGAATTTGTCCTTGACCACCGCGATCGGCGTGTCGCCGCGAATCTGCGTCAGCAGGTAACTCGGGTAGTCGACCGCCTCTCCAAGCAGCGTCACGCCAAAGGCCAACGCGATGCCATGGACGCTTCCGAACCATGCATTCACCGCGATCACGCCCGCCAGCAAACCGGCAGCGGCCGGCATGAAGCACAGAAGCACGACCGGCACCGACCGATACACCCATGCCAGGATCGCCAGCACGAGGACCAGCGCGGCGATCGACAGCGTGCGCGCATCGGCGGCGACGAGTGTGCGGCCCGCAACCGCCATCGCGCCGGGACTCGAGTAGCTCATCGTGACGGCGGCGCCCGGTTGGATCGCCGCGAATGCGTCGCGCAGCGCGGTCATCGCCGCTTGCTGGCCGGCAAGATCGGCGCCGGAGGCGCGCGTCTCCGCCAACAACAGCGCGCGCGTTCCCGAGGCGTCGAACCAGACGCCGTGCAGCCGCTGCGGCGTCGCCGCAGGCGTCATTCGTTGCAGCAGCCGCCGCATCTCGCCCGTGGGATCGTTCGCCAGGAACTGCTTGTCGAGGAAGGCGGCGCTGCCGGCAAGCGCGTCCAGGCGCTGCTCGAGCGCGGCGCGCAATCCGTCGCGCGCAAAGTGCCCGGGAACCTCGACGGCGTCACTCAGCACATAACGATGCCGCCCGAGCAGTGCGAGCTCGCGCTGCCCGAAGGCCGTCGCGCCGTTGGTTACATAGCGAAACGCCGGGCTCGCGGCAAGGGCAGGCGCGAGCTTGCGGCTCGCCTCGGCCACGGACTCCGGCGCGGGCCCCGAGATTTCCACCAGCACGATCCGGCTGGCGACACCGTCGCGCAGCTCGCGCATGAACGCGCGTTGCGTGTCGGACGCTCCGGCGGGAAGAAAGGCCGAATAATCCGAATCGATCGTGATGCGGGTAAGCGCGTAGGCAAGCCCCAGCGCCACCAGCAGAAGCGCGCCCATTGCCATCCACGTGCGCGCGGTCACGGTCGTCATCGCCTGTCGTTCGCGCTGATCACCATGACGCTGCGATCGCCGCTGCGCTCTTCGATCTCGATTCGGTTCACCAGATCCTGCGTGCCGGTGATGACGATGCGGCTCACGACGTCGGCGAGCTCATTGTCGAAGGGCGTCAATTCGAGCGTCCATGCGGCCATTCGCCCGGTGACTCGCACACGAAAGTAGCGCTGGAGCGCCTGCTGATCGCCGGCAAGCGTGGCGCGCACGCTCTCGACCCACACCGCCGCCGCCGGGAATTGCGTGAGGCGAACGCGCCTTACGCCGCTGCGCGATTCCATCGTCACGTTGTCGCCGTTGATTTCGATGCGCTCCGGAGCCGGCGACGTGACCACCATCTCCAGCTGGTCGGGGCGCGCATAGCGCAACGTTCCGCGCCGCACGATCGGTGTCGTCAGCGCGGCCATCGTCCGCGTTTCCTCGAAGGTCGCGGTGCTGCGCGCAACCCGGGCGAGCGTTGCCAGCAATTCGTTGGCGTCAAGCGCCTGCGCGAAGGCCGCGCCGCCGAATACTCCGCCGGCGGCAATCGCCGCGATCACGCCAAGCTCGCTAAGCGCGCGGCGACGGTGCCCAGAAATCATAAAAGTTGAACCAGTTCCAGGGATCGCTGCGGCAGCTGTCTTCGAGCCATTGCGCATAATGCCGGCATTGTGCCGTCAGCGCCGCTTCCTCCCGCGTTCCCGCGGAGGCGGATGGGAACGGCGTAAAGCGGATGCGATAGCGCCCGTCGCCGCGGCATGCCGCGGAAAAGAGGATGACGGGGACCCGCAAGACGGCGGCGAGAACGAAGGGACCTTCGGGGAACGGGGCGCTGGCGCCCAGGAAATCGCAGGCGACCAGCCGATCGCCGGCGACGACGCGGTCGGCGAGCAGCCCGACGATTTCGCCGGATGCCAGCGCATCGCGGACGGCGAGCATGGTTTGCGGCTGCCCGAGAGTGATGATATCGCGCAGCGCGGCCGGATTGAGCGCGCCGAGCACGCTGTTGATTTTTGCCGCGTTCTCCTCGTGCATGAGGACGCGCACACGCACCGGGGCGTCGGCCTGGCCGAGGACGCGCAGCACTTCGAAGCTGCCGAAATGCGCGCCGAAGAGCAGGCACCCCCGCCCGTCCGCGATCGTCGCCCGCAACATGTCCAGCCCATCGATCTCGTAGTCGAAGTGTTGCAGGCGTCCGGAGAGCAGGAACACCCGATCGAGGATCGTCATGGCGAAGCAGTGGTAGTGGCGGAACACGTCACGCCAGGAAGGCATGCGCGCAAGCACCCGCGTCAGGTAATTGCGCGACGCGTGCCGCGCCTCCGACGAGAACAGGACGAAATACGCGCAGATCGGATACAGCAGCAGGCGTCCCGCCGGTCGGCCGATCGTCAGCGCGATGGCCGCGATCGTGCGCATCAGCCACCGGCTGCCCCGCTCCTGCTGCGCAAGCCAGACTGGCCGCGTCGCCATCACGACCCCAGCGCGGTGCACCGGCAAGCGCCGTCCGCGATCCGCGTGGCGTCGCGCGTGATCCCGAACCGGGCGGTCAGGTCCGCTGCGACCTCGACGCGAATGGACACGCGCTGCGCAGGCAGCAACGGCGCGTGGAACTTGACCGACGTGCATTCGCGCAGCGCGAACTGGTGTTCGGCAAGCAGTGCTTCAATTCTTGCGAGCAGCACGACACCGGGCACGATGGGCCGGCCAGGAAAGTGGCCCGCAAGCACCGGGTGCTCCGGCGGCATCGCGTATTCCGCCGTCAATACACGCGGCATGGGGGCAGCAGCCGCATCCACGTGCACGCCGCGCCCATCCGCCATCATGTTACGCAGCGCATTGATTGAAACCTTGCCCGCGAGACCGCGCGGGAGGAAGTCGAGCAGCAGGACGCGGCGAGGCAGGAAGGCCGGATCGATCTCGGCGGCGAACGCCGTCCTCAGTTGATCTTCGGTCAATTCCGGGGCTACCGCCGCCGCGCTCACCCGACGCGCGTCCCGTGTCGCCAGGAATACCACCGCGTCGCGAACGCCGGCGACCGAGCGCAGTTTCTCGGTGAGCCCGGCGAGCGACGCGCGCTTTCCCGCGATCTTGACGATATCGTCGTCACGGCCGAGCAACGTGAATCGCTGTGCTGCAAAATCGTCGCTTGCCGGCGCGACGTGCAGGCGATCCGCCAGCGGAATCGGCGCCGGCAGGTGACCACCCCGCGCGGTCCACACGTCCTGCGCATCCGCGATGAAACGGATGTCGTTGGCCGCGGTGAACCATTCCGTTGCCGCCGGACGGCGATGCGCGAGCATTCCGCCTTCGGTGCAGCCGTAGATTTCTTCCACCGTGACATTCCAGTCGATCTCCACGGCACGCGCGAGCGTAGCCTCCAGCGGCATCGTCGCGGTGACGACCCGCGCGAGTCCATCGGCATCGACCGCACCGCCGGCGGCATGAAATGCCTGCAGCTGCAGCGGGGTGGTCAGCAGCCAGACCGCGTCGCGTTTCCACTCTCGCGCCGCGTCCAACGCACCGCGCAGATCCGCCGGCAACGCGGGCCGCTGCGGCAGCAACGGCGTCCCCGATTGCAGCGGCAGCAGTATCGTGGTCTCGAAGCCGAACATATGCTGCGGGGCCACCGTGCCGAGGATCGCGGACGCCGTCCCGGGTTGGCCGAATGCGCGCAGGAAGGTGACCGCACCTTCGACGAGCTCGCCCCACGTCTTGGCGTGCGGCTTGGGCTCGCCGGTGGATCCCGACGTGAACAGTACGGCTGCGATCAGTGACGACGGGATTTCCGGGGGAGGCCAGCGATCTGCACGCACGTCGTACTGGATGTCGAACACGCGCATGCCCTGGCGCTGCGCAAACCGCGCAACTTCGGGTGTGTCGCAGAGGCAATAGGCGTCCGCGAACCGCGCGTGCATGCGCTCGACCGTCCGTGCCAGCCGGTCGGGAGGAAGCACCAGCGTTTGCCCCCTGCCCCACGCCGCAGCGGCGGCGAGCAGGAACGTGGGCCCTTGTTCGCACAGGTTCAGCGCGTGCGGCGCGCGCGGCAGGCGAGCGCCCAGCGTCGCCGCGGCCGCGCAAAAGCCCTGCGCCGACAGCGGCTGCCCGTCGACCCACGTGACGACGGCATCGCGCTCGAATCCCTGCAGCAGCGAGCGCGTGCCGGACATCGTTATCGGGGCACACGCCACTGCGTGCGCACCAGCGCGATCACCCGCATCGGCGACGTGTGGGGATGGTGGGCGAAGCGCCTGCGCCGGTAGATGTGCTCGCCGAAGAACAGCGCCGCGACGCATATCCAGTCGCCGAAGGTCGTGAACCATGCCCATGGCCCAGCCGACGGCAATGCCGACAATGCGGCGGAAACCGCGGCCATCGCCAGAAAGAAGAGCGTCCACACCAGGGTCAATCGGCGCGTGTAGGCAGCGAGGTCCGGCGCCAGCTGACCACGTTCGATGCGTGCAAAGCGGCTGATCATGGGCTCGCTTCCCGCGCGCAGCGTCATCCCGAACCACGCGGCGAGCCCGACGTTGATGATGATCGGCGACAGGTAGGACAACTGGATTGCCCATCCCGCCGCGAACCCGACGAGCGCCACGACGGTGAGCACCGCGATCGCGACGAGCCGCCAGCGGCGCGGCGCAGCCATCGCGAGCAAGGCCAGCGACAGCACGGCGAGCCCGACCGCAAGCGCAGGCCGGTTCGCGGCAAACGCTGCGTACACGGCCAGCGGATAGCAGACCAGGAGCAATACGGCCAAGGGGGCGAGCACGCGTGCGGCGATACCCGGCAAGACGCTATAGCGTGCGATGCTCGGCAACATGGCGCGACAACGCGCGCAACGACGCGAAGATCTTTTCGTTGGTCACGTTTTCGGAATGCAGCTCGATCCCGTACTCTTTCGAGATCACGACTGCGATTTCCAGGATGTCGATGGAGTCGAGGCCCAGCACGTCGCCATAAAGAGGCGCGTCGGGGTCGATCGACTCGGCGGGCTGTTCCAGGTCGACGGCCTTGACAATGAGCACGGCAATTTCTTTTTCCAGATCAGTCATCGCGATTTCTTGCGTACGGCGAAAGCCGCATGGGCTCCTGGCATTACATCGCCATCAGGTTGGCGCGGATATCGCGGTTGAGGTTCTCGATCCAGCCGTTGTAATTCTTGTGGATCTGGCCGTTGCCAAAATCGAGATTCGTGCTGTCCTTGTACGCGATGCTGTACGCCGCCGGCGTATAGCGGACATCGATCGACGCCGTATGTCCGCGGAGCGCGATCCGTCCCGTGACCAATCCCGGAGTGGTCGATGCCATCGTCCAGCCGAGGCCGGTACCCGCGCCGACGATGGCAACACGGACCTGGTCCGCGTTGAGCGCCTTGCCGCTGCCCGTCACCACCGGAGCGTCGCTGATATTGCGGATGGGTGCGGAAGTACAGGCGGCGAGTGCGACAACGGCAACGCTGAACAGCAAATGTTTCAGGTTCACGATCCCTCCCGGAGATTTGTGAGAATTCGACACTGGGCGCTCGGATTATAGCCATGTGGCCCTGGCGCGGCCGCTTGTCCGGCGCGCATCGCCTGCGCACCGCTCGCGAAGGGCGTGCCGAAGGTCGCCCGGCCGATGGGTAACCGGGGCGCGTTGTACGCACGTTCAGGTGCAGGGCAATGCCCGCACGGACACTACTTGGACGCCGCAGCCTCCAGCGATGCCAGCTGCCCGTACACCACCCTGCCGATGGCGAGCAATTGCGTGCGATCGAGATTGCCCGACAACGCGTAGCCGCAGTTGTCCTCGATCCAGTAGTACACGCCGACGCCATCCTCCACCGCGTACCGGAATGCCGTCTCGCCGATGTGCGCGTGCTTGCGCACCTGCAGCGTCATCCGCTGCTTGTCGGCATTCTCGTAGACGAACATCGCCGTCGGCATTTCGTTGCCGGCGACCAGCCGGCCCCCGACCAGCGCAAAACCGAGCGAGTTGAGGTCGGGCGCACGCACGGCGAAGCCAAGCCGCTTCGACAGCCAGTTGACCAGCCGCTTCTCCTCTGCCGCCCAGATTTCGACCGGGCGGTTCACGTCCGATGCATAGAGGACATGCGTGAGCGCGACCTGGCGCGCAAAGGTCGTCGGCGTGCCTTCGCGCTGCAGGTTGAAGTCGCGGCCGAACCAGCCGAGGGCGATTCCGACGATCAGCGAAGCGGCCGCCGCGGTCGTGATGCCGAGCCACTTCGGCGCTGCGCGCCGGCCGGCCGGCGCCGCGCCCGCCGCCGCCACGATGAGCCGGTCCGGCAATGGCTCCTCGAGCCACGGGTCGAATGCATCGTGCAACGTGGCGTTCTGCCGTCGCAGGTCCGCAACCCGCGCCGCGAGGGCGGGATCGCGCGCCAGCGCTTCCTCGATCGCCGGTGCGCGCGATGGCGCGAGCTGGCCGTCAACGTAGGCATTGACGTCGGCGTCGGTGATCGGAAGCGGGTTCATCGTGATTTCATCGTCGTTACGTTACTTCACAACTTTCAGCGAAGATCCTGCACCGGGCTCGGCGAACGCGTTCCGCAACTTCTCGCGGGCACGCGACAAACGCGACATCACGGTGCCCACCGGGATGCCGAGCACCGCCGCGATTTCCTCGTAGCGCAACTCCTCGACCACCGCGAGCAGCAACACTTCGCGCTGATCGACGGGCAAGCGACCGACATGCTCGGTCAACTCGATCAACTCGACGCGCGTGTACTGCATTGCGCGCACCGGAATCTGCCACGCCTCGTGGCCTTCGCCTTCCGCGTCGAGCGAAACGTGCAGCTTCTCGTGCCGCGCCAGCGCGCGCTGGTTGACGAACACGTTATGCATGACAGTGAACAGCCACGCCCGCAAATCACTTCCCGCCGCCCATAACCGGCGCTTTTCCCACGCCCGCGCCAGCGCCTCCTGCACGAGGTCGTCCGCACGATTGGCGTCCCCGGTCAGTACGCGCGCGTAGCGGCGCAGGCGCGGAATCGCCGCGAGCAGATCGGGCTGCGGCAGCGGAGGGTCAGTGACTGGCACGGTCGGCCTCAGGAGTCAGGCGGCCCTGACGACCGCCCACCGGGCGCCTAGTCCTTGGCGGTATGCCACACGTTGTTCATGCCATCCCCGGTCTTGTCGCCCGGCTTGGCGTCCTTCGACCATGTGTACAGCGGCTTGCCCTTGTAGGCGTACTGCTTGCTGCCATCGTCGCGCGTCACGATCGTCCAGTCGCCCGAGGCCTTGGCGTCGCCAGTCGCCGCAAGCGGCGGCCAATTCGTTGCGCACGGGCCGTTGCACGCGCTCTTGCCGCCGGCATCGCGGTCGAACGTGTAAAGCGTCATCCCCTTGGCGTCGGTGAGTGTGCCGTCGGCAGCTTTCTTGGCCGGCATCGTTTGCGCACCAGCGGCGATGGCGACGGCCAACAGTGCGGCGGACCACAGCGGAAGCGTTTTGCGAAGCATTTTGGGTTCTCCTTTGTGAGTTACGTGCAGCAAGGGGCGAACAGCCCGTTATCCAGAATATTCCTGCCCGTTGCCCCTGTCGAGCGGGCTGTTCCGAACTTACCGGACCAGAAACAGCGTGGCCAGGCCCAGGAAGATGAAGAACCCGCCGGAGTCGGTCACGGCGGTGATCAGCACCGACGATCCCACGGCCGGATCGCGTCCGAATTTGAGCAGCGTCATCGGAATCAGCACGCCCATCGACGCCGCGAGCACGAGGTTGAGCGTCATCGCGAGGATCATGACGAGCCCGAGCGAAATGTCCTTGTAGAGCAGCATGGCGACGAGCCCCATCACGCCGCCCCATACGAGGCCGTTGATCAGCGCGACGAGGATCTCCTTGCGGATCAGCTTGCGCGCATGCTCGCGCGACACCTGTCCCAGCGCCACCGCGCGCACGATCATCGTGATCGTCTGGTTGCCGGAATTGCCGCCGATGCCCGCGACGATCGGCATCAGCGCGGCGAGCGCGACCAGCTTCTCGATCGATCCTTCGAAGACGCCGATCACGCGCGACGCGATGAACGCGGTGACGAGGTTGATCGCGAGCCACGTCCAGCGGTTCTGGAAAGACTTCCACACCGACGCGAAGACGTCTTCCTCCTCGCGCAACCCGGCCTGCGCCAGCATCTCCTCCTCGCCTCGCGCACGCACGAAATCGAGCACCTCGTCGACCGTCACGCGCCCGACGAGCTTGTCGTTGGTGTCGACCACCGGCGCCGACACGAGGTCGTAGCGCTCGAACGCCGACGCGGCCTCCGACGCCTTCTCGTGCTGCTGCAGCTTGACGACCGGGGGCTGCATGACGGCGGAGACCAGCGCCTCGGGTTCGGAGACGATGAGCTTGTTCACCGACAGCACACCCAGCAGTTTCTCGTCGCGGTCGACGACGAACAACTGATCGGTCTGCGACGGCAGCTCGTCGAAGCGGCGCAGGTAACGCAGCACGACTTCGAGCGTGACATCGGGCCGCACCTGCAGATCCTCGAAATCCATCAGCGCGCCGACCATGTCGTCCTCGAAGGACATCGCCGCGCGCAAGTGCTCGCGCTCCTCCACCGGGAGGCTCGAGAACACGTCGTCCATGACTTCCTGCGGGAGATCGGGCGCCAGCTCGGCGATCTCTTCCGCATCGAGCGATTCCGTCGCGGCGACCAGCTCCTCGGTGTCCATCGACGAGATGAGCGACTCGCGCACCGGCTCGGAGACTTCGAGCAGGATGTCGCCGTCGCGACCCGCGCGCACGAGATCCCAGATGTACAACCGCTCCTCGAGCGGGAGCGCTTCGAGGATGTACGCAATGTCGGCGGAGTGCAGCCGGTCGAGCTTGCGCTGGAGCTGCGCCTTGTTCTGCCGGGTGACGAGGCTTTCGACGACCTCGCCGCGACTTTGCGGGTCGACTACCGGCGCGTGCTCGAGCTGCTCGTGGACGAGTCCTTCGACCAGCCGGTGCTTGCGCAGCAGCGCGGTGATCTCGGCGAGCGTGTCCTGCACGCGTTCCCGCGCTTCGGGGCGCTCAACCGCCTTTTCTTCGACAGACTCGGACATGATGGATCGGTGAACAAGGGCGGCGTGCGTGATGCGGAGGGGCGCATTCTAACCCGAGCGCTCAAGCAGTTGCGCCGATTGAGCTGTTCCTCTGACCTCGTCGCGCTGTTCGGTCGGCATGCGCTAGCGAGGAGTCCATCACCGATCTGCGGACAGGGCCGAATCGGCTCCCCTTTCGATTGGGACCCCTAGCGCCGAAACCGTCGGCGGAAGACGTTAAACCGATACTTGAGCCGGTGCAGCCCCATGATCAATCGCCAGGTGCGGCGCGACAGGACGATCTCATCAGAGGATGGCCCGCCGCGTGCGAGTGCGTCCCCCCTGGCCCCCATGAAATCGCGCAGCCGTTGCTCCTTTTCGACGAGCAGCTTCTGGTACATGCGCAACAACCCGTCCCGGTTCGCCACTGCCGTGCGTATTTCGTCGGCGTCGAGCGCGGACAGCGTGACGCCGGCAGCGAAGCGCGTTGACAGGGGCTGCGGCACATAGAACGTCGTATGCGGCGCGATCACCTCCTCCATCGGCCGGTCTTTGGTGTACAGATAGATCGAGAAAGACTTTCGGGAGAGATGCTTCCGGTCTTCCGGCAGCGCGATCTGCTTGAACCCGTGCCATGAGTATTCGGTGGTCTGGAAGATCACGGCATGGTTGAACAGGGGCAGGAACGATCTCACCGTATTCGTCCGTGGATCCCACGGATTCGAATGCAACTCGATCGAGCCACCCCAGCTTTCGTCCCATTCCTTGTTCAGGTAGACGAGGAGATTGACGCGGCGGTGCAGCATGCGCCGTTCGTCGATATTGAAGTCAATGTGGACATCCAGGCCTTGCCCGTCGAGGTTCTCGTGCGTGCCTCCGCCGAACAGGGTCTCGTCTGCGATCAGGTCGGGGATGCCGGTCAACGCCGACATGGCATCGAGAAACGGACGGGAATTGATATAGCCGTAGAACTGACGATAGAAGGGGCTGATGGCGGTCACGCGCTCGACCACCGCCTTTCGGCCGACGGCCCCGTATTCGTTGAGCGCCCTGTCGCGGTCAAATGCCGGAAAGTCGGCGAGGAGCGACTCGGCCGCTGCCGGCTCGAGGAAATTCTCCACCAGGACGTGACGGAAGGGCGTCGCCTCCGCAAAGCGCTGGCGGATGCTTGACGAGTCGTTTAGAACGTCGGAGCGAATCATCGGGGAATGAGTATCGGATAGCGAGCGCCTTGCCGATGGCATTATGCAACGCGCATCCGGGTGCCGCTGCTGGCATGCGGCCCGAAGCCGGCGACGCTGACCGCTGCGGCCGCGATCAGAAGCCTACGGCAATTCCGCCGAGGGCATCCGCGCGAGGATGATCCCGATCTTCCGGTTCAACCCCGGTGCGCCCTGGTTGCGCTCGTAGAAACGCGGATTGGGCGCCATCGCGGCCAGGCGCGCCGCCTGTTCCGCCGACAGTTGCGAAGCGGAGACGCCGAAGTAATGGCGTGCGGCGGCCTCCGCGCCAAACATGCCGTTGCCGAATTCGATGACGTTGAGATAGAGCTCGAGAATGCGCCGCTTCGGAAGCAGCGCTTCGAGCATGACGGTGATCACCGCCTCTTCGGCCTTGCGCCAGTAGCTGCGCGAGGGCGTCAGGAACAGGTTCTTCGCCAGTTGCTGCGTGATCGTCGATCCGCCCGCGACCACGCGCCCCTTCTTCTGGTTTTTTTCGAGCGCGAGCTGGATGCCGTCCCAGTCGAAGCCCTCGTGGTCGATGAACTTCGCATCTTCGGCGGCCACCATTGCCCGCTTCAGGTTGTTCGAAATGCGGTCGTACGGCACCCACTGGTAGCGCAGCTGCGCCTTCGGATTCTTGCTGCGCAGCTCGTCCATCCGATAGCTCATGAACGACGTCTCGCCGACGGGATGGTCGCGCCACCACAGGATGTGCCCGGCGTACCAGAGCTGGATGGCGACGAGCGCCGCCGCCGCGACCGCCAGAATCCATCCGAGCCAGCGTATCCAGCCGGGGCGGCGAATGTAGTGCGCCATCAGCGCGACGGCCGCAGCAACGAGAACACCGGCGCCGTGTCGGGGCGCACGCCACGCCAGAGATAGAAGCTCTCCGCGGCCTGCTCGATCAGCATGCCGAGGCCGTCGGCGCTTCGCTGCACGCCTTGCGCGCCGGCCCAGCGCAGAAACGTCGTCGGCGCGTCGGCATAGATCATGTCATACGCAAACGCGTGCGGACGAAACAGCCCCGCCGGCCATGGCAGCGTCACGTCACCCGTCAATCCCGCACTCGTGGCGTTGATGACGACGTCGAAGTCGCGTCCGGCCAATGCGGGAGACGCCTCGGCCGCGATCGAACCGCGTGCGGCGAAGCGCAGCGCCAGGGCCTCGGCTTTCGCCATCGTGCGATTGCAGATCGTGACCGAGCGTGGATGCTCCGCGAGCAGCGGTACCAGGATGCCGCGCGCAGCGCCGCCCGCACCGAGCACCAGAACATCGCAACCGGCGAGCGGGACGCGATGGTTGCGGGTGAGATCGCGGACAATGCCGGCACCGTCGGTGTTGTCGGCGTACCAGCCGTCATCCTCGCGCTTCAGTGTGTTGCACGCGCCCGCCGCCTGCGCACGATCGCTCGCCGTCCGCGCCACCGCGAACGCATCGAGCTTGAACGGAACGGTCACGTTGAGACCGCGGCCGCCGTCGCGCACGAAGGCATCGACCACCGCCGCAAAGCCGCCTACCGGCGCGAGCAGCCGCTCATAGCTCATCGCCTGTCCCGTCGCTTGCGCAAACGCCGCATGGATCTGCGGCGATTTGGAATGGGCGACGGGATTGCCGATGACGGCGTACTTGTCCATCTTGATGCGAGTGAGGAAGTGAGAAGGTGAGAAAGTAAGGAAGTGTGACCCGGAGCGTCGGTGCTACGAGCCTGACTTCCTCACTTCCTTACTTTCTCACTTCCTCACTGGGATTCCAGGGCATCCGCCTTCGTGAACGTCCACGTGCGCGTGATGTGCAGGATGTCGGTGTCGCGCCGGATGTCGGGCGGAAATGCGGCGAAAGGCCCCGACATCTCCACGATCTTCACCGCCGCGGCATCGAGAACGCGGCTGCCCGACGTGCGATTGACCTCGATGTTCTCGACGCTGCCATCGCTCTTGATCGACACGGTGAGCAACAGGCTGCCGTAGAGCTTCTGCTGGCGGGCGGCCTCGGGATAGTTGAGATTGCCGATCCGCTCGATCTTGAGACGCCAATCCTCCACGTAACGGGCGAACCGGTATTCCTCGGCGCGCGCGCCGATGAACCGGCGCTTCGGCCGCTTCTGGTACGCCTCCATATCCTTGGCGATCTGTCCTTCAAGCCGCATCGCCTCCAGCGTCCGCTGCATGAGCTCATTGGCCGACGGCAAGTCCGTTTTTTCCGGTGCTTCGGTGGGCGGCTGCACCGACGGCAGCGCCGGCACCGACTGCAGTTGCGTCATGAGCTCGCGCGTTTTTCGCTCAAGTGCCTCGACGCGTTGCGTGGCGACCGCTATCTGGCTGTCGGGACTGTTCTTCGGCAACACGGGAAGCGGCGACTTGGCGCGGCGATTGGCGTCGGTATTGCCGCCGCCGTCGAGATTCGCCTGCGCCAGGATGTCGGCCTTGGCCGGCTTCGCGACCGTCTTCGCATTGACCAGCGCCACCTCGAGCGGCGGGCCCTTGTCGTGGAGCTTCGTAAGGTCGAAGGGCGAGAAATGCATCATCAGCACGACGAGGTGCACGAACACGGAAATGCCGATCGCGACGGTCAGCAGCTTGTCGTGCCGCGGCGAGATGAGCGCCTCGCGCGGGATCTGGGCAGGGGGCAACGCGCCGGCCGGCGCGATATGCGCGGTGCGGCGCACGGGGCCCTGTCGCGCGGGCGCCACAACCGCCGGGACCTCCGGGTCGATGATCAGCGGCTTCGGGGCCCCGGCCACGGGTTTCTTGCGCGGTGCACCGGGACGCTTCGCCACGGCCAATGGCACGGCCTCCGGCAGCGAAGGCTGCTCGGGCGGCACTAAGGACGGCTTCGGCGGCGTCGCGCGTCGCGGCAAGGCAGGCGTGAGCTTAAGGGTGGGCAGATAGCCGGTATTGTATGCGCCTGTCATGCCGACGTCATGGGCGTTGCGGAGCGGGGAGGCTTTATTCGACCACCGCGACGTCCTCCAACCGCCCGGCGAAGCGGCACTCGAACGTGGCGGCGAGGAGGTCGACGCGTCCGATCGCGATCCGGACCATGGTGTCGGCGGGCTGCGGCGGCAGGTCCGCCACGCGCATCACCAGCGGCAATTGCTCGAACCGGACCAGGTTCTCGCGGATCACGCGCGCCGTCGCTTCGGTCACGCCTTCCTGCAGCAGCCAGCGCAGGCACCAGTAGTGCTCCATCCGGTCCTGGAATTCCGCGTAATGGCTGTAGGTGGCCTCGAAGTCGGCCAGCGCGGCGAAGAGGTCGGCGTCGTTGTCGCCGTACGGCGGCGTTTCGCCCGCAAGGACGGCGAGCAATTGCCGCTGATTGACGAGATCGCTGTAGCGGCGCAGCGGCGAGCTCGCCCACAGATAGTGCGTCAGCCCCAGGCCCTGATGCTCGCCGGGGCGCGTGCTCATCTTGACCTTGCCCGCGGCCTGCACCCGGTACAGTCCCGCCGCGCCATGGTCGGCCACCAGCCGCCCCCAGGTGTTGTTGACATGAATCATCAGCTCGGCAATCAGCTTGTCGAGCGGACTGCCGCGCTCGCGCGGCTGGATCGTCACCCGGCCATCCGGACCCGCAGTCCAATCGACGTCGAAGCTGTAGTCGATCCGGTTGACGTCATTCTTTCCGCGCTGTTCCGACAGGTGTTGCGCGAGCTTCCACAGCACGCGCAGCTCGTGCGTCCACGGCGGGTCCTTCGGCGAGGGCAGCGGATTGGCAAAGTCATCGCCCACCGTGTCGAGCCGCAGGTTGGCGGCGACCGGAACGAGACCCACGCGAGTTTCGTGGCGGATCGCCACGCCGTCGGGTGTCGTCTCGACGAACAACGACAACGCCGGCCGCGGCGCGCCCTGCGCCAACGTAAACGCGGCAACCGCATCCTCCGGCAGCATCGTCAGCTTGCGGCCGGGCATGTAGACCGTCGACAACCGCGAACGCGCGATGCGATCGAGCGCGCTTCCGCGCGGCATGGCCAGCGCCGGGCACGCGATGTGGATGCCGACCTCGTAGTTGCCGTTGGGAAGCTCGCGAACCGAAAACGCGTCATCGATCTCGGTCGTCGTCGCGTCGTCGATCGAAAACGCCCGCACCGGCGCCGTCGGGAGCTCGGGCAATTGCTGGGGGAGCGCGCCCCACGACGGGAATGCCGCGCCTTGCGGGAACGCATCGTGGAGGAAGCGATTGAAATGAAAATCGTGCGTCGAAGGGATGGCGCCACACGCCGCCAGCAGTGCGGCCGGGTTGGTCTGCGCGGACTCGCACGCCGCCGCCAGCGCCTTCCATTCGAGCGCGTTCTTGTCGGGCTGATACAGCAGCATCGGCAACTTTGCGCGCAACGGCTCGGGCAACCGATGCGCGGTGAGCTCCGCCACCCACGTCGCGATCTGTTCGCCTTCGCGCTGCTTTCGCGCGACCGAGGCGAGCGCGGCCTTCAGCGATTCCGGCGGTGCCCGCCGGTACCGGCCCTTGCCCTTCTTGTAGAAATACATCGGCGCCGCATGGAGCAGCAGCGCCACCGCCGCCGCCTGCGCCGGCGTCGGTGCGCCTCCGTAGTATTCACGCGCCAGCTCGGCAAAGCCGAATTCGTCGTCGCCGCCGACCTCCCACAGGAACGCCGGATCGATTTCCGCAGCGAGCTTCTGTCCTTCGGCCATCGCTTCCGCGGCGCCGGGCGTGGCAAAGCGCAAGAGCACGCTGCCGGCCTTGATCTTCAGGCGCTTGCCCGACACGGCTTCAACCTGCAGCGACGCGTCGTTATCGGCGAGAACGGCACCGGCCTTCACATGGCCGTCGTCCTCGAACAGGACATTCATGGCGAAGATTGGGAGGAGAGGAAGATCGGCTCGCCTAAAGCGCGCGACCGACTTTAGGGCGCAATTATAGAGGGTTGCCGCTGCATTGCGCGAACCGCGACGATCCTGCATATTCTCGACGTTCTTCAGGCGATGCGGAGCGTGGCGCAATGGAATATCAGCAGTTGGGCGGCAGCGGTCTTTGGGTTTCGCCGATCTGCCTCGGCACGATGATGTTCGGCGACCGCACGGACGCCGCGACATCGCAGCGGATCATCGCTGCCGCGCTCGATGCGGGCGTCAATTTCATCGACACCGCCGACGTCTATTCGAAAGGCGGCGCCGAGCGCATCGTCGGTCCCGCGATCAAGACGCATCGGCGGCACTGGATACTCGCGACCAAGGTCGGCAACGTCATGACCGCGAAGCCGCACGACGGCGGATCGTCGCGGCGCTGGGTGAGCGCGGCCTGCGACGACAGCCTCGCGCGCCTCACCGCCGACTACATCGACATCTACTACTTGCACAAGGACGACCCGGACACGCCGATGGCCGAGACGGTCGGCGCGCTCGGCGATCTCATCCGCGCCGGCAAGATCCGGTACATCGGGCTGTCCAACTTCCGCGGCTGGCGCATCGCCGAGTTCGTCAACGAATGCGAAGCGCAGGGCGTGCCGGCGCCGGTGGTCTGCCAGCCGTACTACAACCTGCTCAACCGCACGCCGGAAGTCGAGATCCTGCCTGCGTGCGACCACTACGGAATGGGTGTGGCGCCCTATTCGCCGGTGGCGCGCGGGGTGCTGACCGGCAAGTACGTTCCCGGCGCGCCGCCGCCCGAAGATTCGCGCGCCGCGCGCGGCGACCGGCGAATCAAGGAGACGGAGCTGCGCGAGGAGTCGTACGTGATCGCGCAAAAATTGGGCGAGCACGCGGCCCGCACCGGCCGCACGCTGCTCCAGTTCGCGCTGGCGTGGCTGTGGGCGAACCAGATCGTGACGTCGGTCATCGTGGGCCCGCGCACGCCGGAGCAATGGCAGGACTACGTCGACGCGCTCGGCAGCAAGTGGACCAAAGAGGACGAAGCGCTGGTGGACTCGCTGGTTGCCCCCGGGCATCCGTCCACGCCCGGCTACAGCGATCCGCAGTATCCGTTCTTCGGGCGGATCGTCGACTAGCCGGCGCGCTCAGACCGGGTCGCCCTCGGACTCGTTGGCGATGCCGTGGGGTACATGGCCCGCGGCGACGTGCTTCATCGCCGACTCGATATGCGTGCGCTGATCGTCGAAGAAGATATCCGCGCCGAACGCGCGGAGAATCTCGCCTTTGTCGAGGCCGCCTAGAAAGAACACCTTGTCGATGCGGATGTTCCACGCGCGCAGCGTGCGGATGACGCGTTCGTGTGCGGGCGCGCCGCGCGCGGTGACCAGTGCGGTGACGATCGGGCTGCCTTCTTCCGGAAAATCCGCCTGGATCCGGTGCAGCGCGGCCAGGAATTCCTTGAAGGGTCCGCCCGACAGCGGCTCCATCGCGGCGTCGGCTTCGCTCTTCGAGAACGCCGCGAGGCCGCCTTCGCGGTACACGCGCTCGGCTTCGTCGGAAAAGAGCACGGCGTCGCCGTCGAAGGCGATGCGCAGTCCGTCCGTTTCGGGTTTTTCGCCGGCACCGGCGAAGATCGTCGCTGCGGCGTGTCCCTCCTGGAGCACGCGGCGCACATCGTCGGTGTCCGCCGACAGGAACAGGTGCGCGCCAAAGGCCGGCACGTAACGCGACGTCGCCTCACCCTTGGTAAACGCGGCGCGCGAAATATCGAGGCCGTAGTGCTTGATCGCGTTGAACACGCGCAGCCCGGTATCGGCGCTGTTGCGCGACAGCAGGATCACTTCGACGTATTGCTTGTCGGACGTGTTGAGGCGCAACAGCTTGTTGACCAGCGCGAACGCGGGACCCGGCACCAGCAGCTCGTCCTCGTGCGTGACCTGGTAGCGGTGATATGCGTCCACACCCTGCTCGGTGTAGACGCGATGGCTCTCGGTCAAGTCGAACAACGCGCGCGACGAGATCGCGACTACCAATTTTCCGGAAAGCGTGGGGCCGGCCATCGCCCATCGTAGCAATGCGGTGGGGCGCTGGCTATATCGGGCTGCAGAACACCGGCCCTTCCTCGATCCACGCGGCGGCGCGCATGCGGGCGAGCTCGGCGGCATCGCGCACGTAACGGTGCCGCGATTGCGTGACGTCCGGCCCCGGCCAGAAGAACCGAATGACCGGTGCGGTCGCGGCGGGGCACGCGCCCGCGACCGGCAAGATCGCCCGGAACGCAATGCCTTCGTACAGCCAGCGCGGGTTCGCCTTGACGCTGGCGCACTCGCCCGGATCGGCGGTGTAGAAATGCGCGCTGGGGCCGATCCCCGGCGTTCCCCAGAATCGGCAGACGTCGACCACGTTCGCCGCGAGGGTTCCCGCGGCGAAGCCGCGGAACGAATATCCCGTGCGCAGCCAATCGGGACCAACCAGACCCTGGTCGATGGCCGCCGCTTCTTCCGGTACCGCCGTGAGGAAATAATGATTGAGCGGGGCGTTGTAGAACTCGATCACGTCGACGGTCGGCGGGTGGCTCGCGACCGCGAGTCCGACGATCGGCATGATCGCGAGATTGGCAAGCTCGGGCGCATCGACGTTCAGCTTGGCGCTGCGCGTGCCCGCTGCCGCCGGCGTGAAGTTGAAGTAGAGCTCGCAGGCACCGCCGGCGGGAATGGGGACGCCGAGCACGCAGTTGCCTGGCGCGCGGAAATCCAGCGCATCCGGGCCGTTCAAGACCAGCGCTTTCAACGTGAGCGTCGAAGGGCCGAGGTTACGCAGAATGACGGTCTGCAGCGGCGACGTGGTCGCTACCGTTTGCGCACCGAAATTCAAGCTCGCCGGCGTGAATTCGAGCACCGCGCTGCCCGCCTGCGCGTCGACCCCGCGACCGTAGAACGTGACGATCTGGTCCGGCGTGATCGTCGTATTGTGCAGCCAGACACCGCCGGACACCTGGCCGGGAATGACGGGCGCGAACGTGACCTCGATGCGGCACGATTCCGCGGGGGCCAGCGTGCGCCCGGTCGTGCACGACGTGGCCACATGATAGGCCGCGGCGGTGGCCGGATGAATGCTGACATCGGTGAACGACCACGGCGCATCGCCGCAGTTGGTGACCACCGACGACAGCGTCGGTGCGGTTCCGGTCACGACATTGCCGAACAGCAGGACGTCCTGCGTCGTGCAGATGCGTCCGTCGGCGAATGCGCTCGCAGCCGCCAGCCACAGCGGCAGCAGGAGTGCGCGCAATACGTTCTTGTGCATGTACATCCAGTGCATCGGAAAGTAGGGTCAGAGACGACTTTTGCGTACGGCTGCGTGCTCCGCGTTCTACTCCCGAATAATCGTCTCTGACCCTACTTTCCGGCTGCGTGCTCCGCGTTCTACTGCCGAAAAGTCGTCTCTGACCCTTCAAGGTCGCGAACCGCGGCCGCGATTTCGCCGACCGCCCACGCGAGGTCTTCGCGCGCAATATTGAGCGGCGGCGCGATGCGCACCACGGTGCCGTGCGTGTCTTTCGACAGGATGCCGCGCGCAAGCAGCCGATCGACGACTTCGCGCGCCGTCACGCGCCGCGTGTCGACCTCGATGCCGATGAACAACCCGCGCCCGCGAACGTCGACGATGAGCGGGCTGTCGATCGCGCGCAATTCCTCGAGCAGCCACGCTCCCAATGTGGCCGAGCGTGCGCAGAGCCCTTCGTCCTCGAGCACATCGAGCGCGGCCAGCGCCACCGCGGACGCGAGCGGATTTCCGCCGAAGGTGTTGCCATGGTCGCCGGGTGTGAACACCTGCATCACATCGTCGGTGGCGACGAACATCGACACCGGCAGCAGCCCGCCCCCCAACGCCTTGCCGAGGATTACGCCATCCGGCTTCACGGCATCGTGCTCGCAGGCGAGAAAGTAGCCGGTGCGGCCCAAGCCGGTCTGTATCTCGTCGCAAATCAGCAGGACACGATGCTCGCGGCAGATGCGCGCGCATTCGGCGAGATAGCCCGCGGGCGGCACGATGATCCCGCCTTCGCCTTGAACCGGCTCGACCAGGAACGCCGCGGTGTTCGGCGTGATCGCCGCTTCCAGCGCCGCGGCATCGCCAAACGGAATCGCCTTGAAGCCCGGGGCGAACGGCCCGAATCCGTCACGGTAATTCGCCTCCGACGAGAAGCCGACGATCGTGATCGAGCGCCCATGAAAATTGTTCCGGCAAACGATGATCTCGGCGCGGTCGGCGGCGATGCCCTTGACCTTGTAGCCCCACTTGCGCATTGCCTTCAGCGCCGTTTCCACGGCTTCGGCGCCGCCGTTGGACGGCAACGCGCGGGCCAGTCCGGTCAGCCGCGCGAGCCGTTCCATCAAGACCGGCAGCCGGTCGTTGTGGAATGCGCGCGACGTCACCGCGAGTTTGCGCGCCTGTGCAACGAGCGCGGCAACGATCGCGGGATGCGCGTGGCCGAAGCTCACCGCGGAATACGCGCTCATGAGGTCGAGATAGCGGCGGCCGCCCACATCGCGGACCCAGGCGCCCTCGCCATGCGCGAGCACCACGGGCAACGGGTCGTAGTTGCGGGCGCCGAAGGTCCTCTCCCGCTCGATGAATGCCGCGGGATCGGTGGCAACGGAAGCGATCTGTGGGCGACGCGAGGCCATGGTGCGCATCATACGTTGACCGGTGCGACCGATTGCCGGTTCCCCCGCCTGGCGGGCCGTTCAGGACGTTCGTCGCTGCCGGTTGATCCAGCCGATGGCGGCCGCCGGATCGCGAAAATCGTCGAGCGCGCGTACCGCGACGCCGGCCGTCATCTCCGCGAGCATCCGCGCCAGCGCGTTGCCCGGGCCAATTTCCAGCACCGCGTCCGGTTGCGTCTCGACGATCGCTTCCATGCAGGCCAGCCAGTCGAGCGGTGTCGAGATCTGTCGCGCCAGCGCCACGGCAGCCTCGGTCGCGGTCCGCAGCGTGCGCGCGTCGATGCCGCTCAGCATCGCCAATCGCAAGCGGCCCGCAGCCATGCGCGACTGCAGTGCCGCGGCGAATGCGGACGATGCCGGCGCGAGCCAATGCGTGTGCGCCGGTGTCGTCACGCCCAGCCGATGGGCGCGCACCGCGCCTGCCGCGAGCGCCGCGGCAATGAACGATTCAAGTGCCGGTTCCGGGCCCCCGACGATGAAGTGACGAACGCCGTTGCGAATTGCAACGGCGACGCCTTCGCGCGCGCATAGCGGCTCGAGCTCATGCACGGCGAGGCCGATGACCGCCGCCAGGCCGGCAGGAAAGTCGATCGCGGCATCCATCAATCCGGCGCGCAGCGCCGCCAGCCTCACGGCTTCATCGGCTGCATAGCCTCCTGCGGCGCCGCCAGCGGCGATTTCGCCCACCGAATAGCCGGCGACCAGCGCTGGCGACGGCAACGCGGCCGACAGCATGCGCCACGCCCCCAACTGCCATGCGCATAACGTCGGCTGCGCCACGCGATTGCGCGTCAGCTCGGCCTCGTCATCGAGGCGCTCGACGGTGCTGCCCGCATCGGCAAGCGCCTGGTTCCACGCCGCACGCAGGTCCGGCGCCAGCATCGCGCTCATCCGCGCAATGTGGTCCGTGCGCTGGCCGCCCTGCCCGCTGAACAACGCGACCCACCTCACGGCGCGCCGCGTGGAGCCGGGTCGAGCTCGTCGAGGAAGAGGGTCACTGCAAGCAGATCGGCGCTGCCTCCGGGGCTCAACTCGCGCCGGATGAACGCGTGATGCAGGTGCAACGCCGTGGTCCGCCAGTCGCTCGCAAGCACGCCGCCGCGCGCCAGGAAATCGCGCGCGCCCCGCTGGGCGAACGCAAGCCCCTCGGATCCGCCGCGCCACAGCAGATTGGAATCGTCGAGTTGCGCGATCAGCGCGAACAGCGCCTGCACCGACGCGCGCTCGCGATCGGCGGTCCGCGCAACGGCCGCGCGGAATGCCGGAAGCGCGTACCGGCGCACCGAGCGAAACCCACCGGCGGCCTCGGAGCGCGCGCCGCCGACGCCGTAGGTTCGCATGACGCAGAGCCCGTGCGTTGTCCCGCCAGCGGACGCGAGATCGCGACGGATCGCGCGACCCCACGTCTGCCGCACCCGCGCGCACACCGCGTCGGCAGTGCACCGCTCGCCGGACGCGGCGACCGCGCCGGCCGCCGCGCACAGCAGACCCAGGTTGAAGATAGCGCCGCGATGCGCGTTGATGCCGCCCGTGGCGCGCAGCATCGCGGCCTCCGCTTCCAGTCCGCGCCGTTGCAGGATTCGCAGCGGGGGCAGATCGACACCCAGCGCGGCGATGGCAGGAAAGTAGCCGCGCAGCGCGAACAGGCTGCGGTAAAACGTTGCGATGCTCATGTCTCGATGCGCGCCGCAGTCCACCGGGCTCACCAATCCGGGCTTGGGATAGAGCACCGCTTCGTGGTAGAGCGCGCGTACCGCCAGCCGGCCGATGTATTCGGTGACGCCATGCGACCGTGGCGTCACGACCACTTCGGCCGCGGCCTGATTCTTGTCCGCGGTGCGCGGCAGGCGATTCATCGTAACGGCGCCAGAATCTGCCGCAGCGAAAGCAGCGCAATGTCGCGCTCGCCCTTCGCGAGGACCACCGGCGGACCGCCATTGCACGCGTCGTGCAGCTCGCGCCACGCCACGGCGCGCCCGCCGGTGAAGCGCACTTCGCCGTCGATGCGCGAAGGGAAATGGATTGCGGCATCGGCGAAAGCCGCGAGGCACGCGGCGAATCCCCGGCTCGACGCGACATCGCAAATGATGTCGAGATCGGAATGCGCATGCCGATAGATCTCCGCCGTGAGAAATTGCCACGCGGTGGAACCGTACACGCCGAGCTGGGCCGCAGCGTCGGCGACGACGGCGGCAAATCTCCGCAGCGCACCCGCATCCACGATGGGCAGAACGGTAGCCGCTTCTTCCACCGTCACCGGCCCGCGCTGGCGCGCGATCGCGGACGCCTCGATCGTGCAGGCGATCCGGCCGCTGCCCAGCGACGCGGGAACGACAACGCCCAGCGCCACGCTGGTTTCGTCGACGCTGTTTTGCCGCGTCACGACGAGCGGTCCTCCCCGCGCGAGCCAGTTCTCGATCCATGCGCGAACCGCGTCCCCGGTGCTGCCGATGGCCGGCATCACGCCCGCATGCAGATACACCCAATCGTGGCGGCGCAGTTGCACGGGAGATCTACCCGATGGCATCGATCGCCGCGACCGTCCGGGCGGCCAGCATGCGGCCGCCGCGCAACTGTCCGAGCTCGCGTCGGTGGTCTTTCCGCGCAACCGGGTGGTCGCGAAGCAGCTCGGCCAGCGCGGCATCGAGCAACGCCGCCGACGGCTCGCTCCAGATCGCTTCGATCGCCCCCATTCGCGCGTAGTTTTCGGCGCCAGGCGCGAACACCGGCGACTCCGCGGCAAGACGTTGCAGCTCTTCGTGCGGAATCTTCGTGACCCGTGCCATGGCCTTCAAGTCCATCACGCGAATCCGCGCGGACGCGAGCGCGTAGACGCGGTCGGCCATCATGCCGAAGCTCAGGAATCCACCGCTCACCGCTTCACCGTAGACGAGCGACAACGACGGAAATCCGCTGTAGCGCGCGAAATCGACACAGCTGGCGACGTGCGCCAGGTAGGCGTTGAGCCCGATCAGCTCTTCGTGGCGCCGCAACGCCTGCCCGCTGGTGTCGACCAGCAAAACCAGCGGACGCGGCAGCCCGTCCAGCGTTGCCAGGATGCGCTCGGCCAGCGACAGCGCGAGCGCGGCATCCACGGGCACGGCATTGGCGGTGCCGACGACCGCGACGGATTCCGCGGCCGCGGTGCGCGCCGAACCGTGAATGAGCGAACCATCGATGCGGACGTCATGACCGCCGGGAAAGAGTGCGTCGAGCAACCGCGCAACGGCGATCATGGCGTCGCTCCCGCGAGCGCCATCATTTCGCCCGCCGTCAGCATGGAGATCGCATGCGGATCGGCGATACCGAGCAGCCGCCATGCGTCGGCCCCGTCGCGCAGTCCGGCAAAGCGCTGCGCCCGCCGCGCCAGTGCCTCGTGCCGCTTGCGCAGATCCGGCAACGTCGGCGCGTGCTCGATCACGCTGCGGGTCGCCCGTGCGGCCGCGGCCCGGAATGCATCGATATCGTCGTCCACCAGCTCGTCGCAGTCACCGGTGAGCAATCGATGCTTGCCCCCGGTCACCCGCCACACGAGCGCGCGATCGCGGGCATCGAACTCCTCGACTCCCGCCACCGTTTCGATGACATCGGGGCCGGACAGCGCGAGCCGTCCTTCCTCGGACATGATGACCCGCGAGCACATCCGCGCGACGATCCCCATGCCGCCGAACGCACCGCAGATGCCGCCGATGAGCGCCAGCACCGGCACGCCGGCGGCGCGGACCTCGAGCACGGCGCGCATGATTTCCGAAATGGCGATGAGGCCGGCGTTCGCTTCGTGCAGCCGCACGCCGCCGGAATCGATCAGCAGCACGACCGCGCGTGGCCGGTCGGCGAGCGCGCGCTGCAGCGTGCCGACGATCTTCGCTCCGTGCAGCTCGCCGACCGCGCCCCCCATGAACTGGCCTTCCTCGGCGGCGAACAACACCGGTGCGCCTTCGAGCGCCGCGCGCCCCACGATCACGCCGTCGTCGAGCGCACCGGGCAGGCCGAGCCGCGCCAGGTGCGGGCTGGGCGCGCTGACCTGCGGCGGCAGGAACTCGATGATGCTGCCGGCATCGAAAAGATGCGCGACCCGCTCGCGCGCGGTGGCCCCGAAAAAGCTCCGCGTCGCGCGCAGGAATCGCTCGGCCGGCGAATTCATGGCGTACCTTCGGCGAAGGCGGCGAGCGCCTGCTCGAGGCGCAGCGTGACGACCGCGGGCGTTGCGCCCATGTCGTTGATGGTGACGTCCACGTGCCCGACCGCGTGCTGCGTGGCGAACGCTTCGAGCACGGCGTGCCAGATGTCGCGAAAGCCGCGCGCAGAGGTGTGCACGGTGACCTGGCATCCGGCATCGCCAGGCGCAGCGACGAGCAGCACTTCCAGATTGCCGGAGCCGACGACGCCGCGAATGGCGGGCGGGCGCACGCCGGCCAGCGGTTGCGAAGCAAACGAGAATTGGAGCGTTTCCATTACCAGTTGCGAAACCGCGCCGGCGGATCGTAGAGGCCGCCCGACCAGCGCACCAGATCCTTGATCGATCGTGCGGCGAGCAGATCGCGCGTGGCGAGGCGCGCGTCGATGCGAAGGTCCTCGGCGCGCCGGATCACGCCGCGATCGCGCAAATTCTCCACGGCCCGCCGGTCGCGGCCGCGGCCCACCGGCGTGAATCCGGCAACGCCGCGAATCGCCTGCTCGCGCTCGCCGGCGGTGCGGCACAACAGGAGATTCGCAATGCCTTCCTCGGTCACGATGTGCGTGACGTCGTCGCCGTAGATCATGATCGGCGGCAGCGCCATCCCCATGTCTTCCATCAGCGCCCACGCATCGAGTCGTTCGACGAACGCGGGCTGCATGTGCTCGCGGAAGGTTTCCACCGTCTGCACGACGAGCTTCTGGCCGCGCACGCAGGGCGCGTTGCCGCTTCGCTCGCGTCCCGCCTTGAGCCACGCCGGCGTGGCGTGCCGGCGGCCGCGCGCGTCCGAGCCCATGTTGGGCGCGCCGCCGAAGCCGGCGATGCGGCCGAGGGTTGCGGTGGAGCTGTTGCCCGCGAGGTCGATCTGCAGCGTGGACCCGATGAACATGTCGCACGCGTACAGTCCGGCGGTCTGGCACAGCGCGCGGTTCGAGCGCATGCTGCCGTCGCGGCCGGTGAAGAACACGTCGGGTCGCGCCGCGACGTACGCTTCCATTCCGACCTCGGAGCCGAAGCTGTGCACGGACTCCACGAATCCGGATTCGATCGCCGGGATCAGCGTCGGATGCGGATTGAGCGCCCAATGCGCGCAGATCTTGCCCTTGAGCCCCAGGTCCGCGGCGAACGTCGGGAGCAACAGCTCGATCGCCGCCGTGTCGAACCCGATGCCGTGATTCAAGCGCTGGACGCCGTATTCGGCGTAGATGCCCGTGATCGCCATCATCGCCATCAGCACCTGCACTTCGGTGATCTGCGCGGGGTCGCGCGTGAACAGCGGCTCGATGTAGTTGGGGCGCGGCGCGGGCACGACGAAGTCGACCCAGTCGGCGGGAATGTCGACGCGGGGTACGCGCTCGACGATTTCGTTGACCTGCGCGATCACGATGCCGTTGCGAAACGCGGTCGCTTCGACGATCGCCGGCGTGTCCTCGGTGTTGGCGCCGGTAAAGAGATTGCCCGCGTCGTCCGCCGCCTGCGCCGCGATCAGGCACACCTGCGGCGTCAGGTCGATGAAGTAGCGGCCGAAGAGCTCGAGATAAGTATGGATCGCGCCGATCTCGATCTTGCGCGCCTGCACCAGCCGGGCGAGGTGCGTTGCCTGCGGTCCGGAAAACGAAAAATCGAGGCGCGTTGCGATCCCGCGCTCGAAGAGCTCGATGTGGCTCGGCAGCGACAGCACCGACTGCACCAGATGCAGGTCGTGAATCCGTTCCAGATCGCACGCGGCGAGTGCTTCGGCCAGGAAGTCGGCCTGCTTCTGGTTATTCCCCTCGAGACAGACGCGATCGCCCGGTTCGATGATCGCTTCGAGAAGCGCCACGACATCGCCCGCGGCCACGGTCTTGCCGCGTAAGCGGGCGCCGAGACTTGCCGAGACACGTCCCAGCCGCTGCGACCGGTCGCGGACCCGGTCATCCCATGCTCGTCGCACGGCGGGACGCGCCGTCATTTGCCTTTGCCCATGATGGCGTCCGGCAGCCACGTGGCGATTCCCGGGATCACGCAGATCAGGAGCACGGCCAGAAACATCAGGATCACGAACGGGACGACGCCCCAAATCACGTCGCGCAACGGAATATCCGGCGCGACGTTCTTGATCACGAAGATGTTGAGGCCGACCGGTGGATGGATCAGTCCCATCTCCATCACGATCGTCATCAGGATGCCGAACCAGATGAGGTCGAAGCCGGCGGCCTTGAGCGGCGGCAGGATGATCGGCGCCGTCATCAGGATGATCGACACTGGAGGCAGGAAGAAGCCGAGCACGATCACGAGGAGCAGGATCATCGCGAGCAGGAACCACTTCGACAAATGCAGCGAGACGATCCACTCCGCCGCCGACTGGCTGATGCGCAGATAACTCATTACGTACGAAAACAGCAGCGACATGCCGATGATGAACATCAGCATCGTCGATTCCTTGAGCGTGCTGGTGAGAATCGGCGCGAGATCGTTCGGGCGCCACACGCTGTAGATGGTGCCGATCAGGATCAGCGCGAGGATGGCGCCGAGGCCCGCCGTCTCCGATGGCGTCGCAAATCCGCCGTACAGCGCCACCATCACGCCGGTCAGCAGCACGACGAACGGGATGACCCGCGGCAGCATCTCGACTTTTTCCGCCAGCGTGTATTCCTTCTCGTCGAACATCGACACGGTGCCGGCGTCCTTGAACGCCGCGAGCGCCGCCCGATGCTCCTTGGCGTACCGCCACGAGGCGTAGGCGGCGAACAGGACGACCAGCAGCAGCCCCGGTCCGATGCCCGCGAGAAAGAGCCGCCCCAGCGACTGCTCCGCCGCGACGGCGTACAGGATCATGGTGATCGACGGCGGGAGGAGAATGCCGAGCGTGCCGCCGGCAGCGATGATGCCGGCGGCAAAGCCTGGCGAATAGCCGCGCTTGCGCATCTCCGGAATGCCGGCGCTGCCGATCGCGGAGCACGTCGCGGGGCTCGAGCCCGCCATCGCGGCGAACAGCGCGCACGCAAACACATTGGCGATCCCGAGCCCGCCGGGGATCTTGCTCATCCAGACGTGCAGTGCCGAGTACAGATCCGCGCCCGCGCGCGATTTGCCGATCGCCGCCCCTTTCAGGATGAACAACGGGATCGACAGCAGCGTGATGCTGGACAGCTCCTCGTAGACATTCTGCGTGACGGTGTCGAGCGAGGACGCGGGCATGAAGAAGAACATGAAGACTGCGGCGACGGCGCCGAGCGCGAATGCGATCGGCATGCCGGAAAACATCACCAGCAGCGTGACGCCGCCGAACAGGAGCCCAAGCGCCAGCATGCTCATCAGGGCCTGTTGCGTCGGTCGCCGAGAAAATGCGTCAGCGTCTGCAGCAGCGTTTGCAGGCTCAGCAGGCTCATGCCGAACGCCATGAGGCCGTAGGGAATGATCAGCGGCGGCGCCCACGACGAGGAAGTCGTCTGCTTGTCGACCCACGCTTCGTGAAACAGCGTCCACGATTTCCATGCGAAGAATGCGCAAAAGGCAAGCGTCAGAATGTCGACGACGGTCAGCCGCCACCGATTCGCCGCCGGCGGCAGAATGCTTGCGACCGCCTCGATTCCGACATGCCCGCGATACGACTGCACATAGGCGCCGCACAGGAAGGTGGCACCGACCAGCAGGAAAACCGCCAGCTCATCCTGCCAGTCCGTCGCGGCGTGGAAGAAGTAGCGGGAGAACACGCTGTACGTGAGCACCGCCGCCGCCAGCACCAGCGCGATCATCGAGAGGAACAGCACCAACCGGTTGATGCCGGCCAGCATCCGCGCAAGCGGTACCAACGGCCGCGGCACCGGGCCCGCAAGGTGGCCCGGCACCTCGAGGCCGTGGCTCACAGCGTCTTGACCGCGGCCGCCAGCAACTTGGCCGACATGTCGGTTTTCGCCGCGTAGTCCTTCCACGCGGTCTCGCGGGCGATGGCCTGCCACTTCTTGACCGTGGGCTCGTCGAGGTCGTACACCTTCGCCCCGGCCTTCAGATACACGTTGGAGACCTCGATGTCGTCCGCTTTCGCGGACTCGAGCGCGAATTTCTCCATGTCGGCGCCGACGGACATGATGGCCGCCTTCTGGTTCGCCGGCAGCTTGTCGAAGATCTGCTTCGACATCATGAGGGGCTCGAACATGAACCAGTACGCGTACTTGCGGCCGGTGGTGAGCGCCTTCGATACTTCCTCCAGCCGGAACGAGATGAGGCTGGTCGACGATGTCATGCCGGCATCCATCGCGCCGGTCTGCATCGCCGCGTAGATTTCGTTCGAGGGCAGCGTCAGCACGGAGGCTCCGGCTTCCTTGAGGATCATGTCCATCTCGCGGCTGCCGCCGCGGACCTTCATCCCCTTCGCATCCTCGGGCGCCACCAGCGGCTTGACGCGACTCGCTACGCCGCCCGCCTGCCAGATCCAGCTGACCAGCACGATGCCCTTGTCCTCCAGGAACGCCGTGAGCATCTTGCCGACCTCGCCGTTTTTCCATTTGTACGCCTGCTCGTACGACGTCACGAGGCCGGGCATGAGACCGATATTGGTTTCCGCCACTTCGCCGCCCGCGTACGAAAGCGGGACCAGCGACAGGTCGAGCGCGCCCTTGCGCAGCGCCGCGAACTGCGAGTTCACCTTCATCAGCGACGAGCCGGGATAGACCTCGAACTTGAGCGCGCCGTTCGTCTTGGCGGCTACCTCAGCGGCGAATTTGCGGCACAGCCGATCGCGGAAGTCGCCTTCGGTGAGCGTCCCGCCGGGAAACTGATGGGAAATCTTGAGGGTCGTGGTTTGGGCGGCGGCCAGGTTCGGCAGGCCCATGGTCGCGAGCGAAAGACCTGCCGCGGACCCCAGAACGACACGACGACGCGTGATTTTCATGCTTCCTCCTAGTGGCGATGGATCCGAAAGGTCCCGGGGGCATTCTCATTGCCTGCTCCCCCTTGCCTGACGATGTGTAGTGCATTGACTCATCGATTGCAACGCACTGTCATGCAGAAAGATTTCGACGTCAGCGCGTTGGACGCCGGAATTTGGACTGCGCAGCGTTCGTGGCTGCTGCCGGCTCGACGGTAATTCTGGCTGAAGGTGCGGCCGCTGCGCGCTCCGACTCATTCTGCAGTCCCGCCATCGATGCGACCAGGTCGGCGAAGCGCTGTCCCTGGACCACGACGTGGTCGCGCAGCCGTTGCGCGGTCATTTCCGCGTCGCCCGCGAGGATCGCCTGCACCACGCCTTCATGCTCGCGCAACGACGTCGGCATCCGGTCGCGCACGCGGAGCTGCAAGCGCCGATAGGGGCGCAGCCGCCGGTGCAGCGCCGAGGCTTGCTGCTCGAGAAATCCGTTGTGGCTGCCCTGATAGATGACGTGATGGAACTGCTCGTTCTCGTAATAGTAGGCATCGGGATTGTTCGCCTCGCGCGCCTTCTCGCAGGCCCGATGCGCGGCCAGCAGCCGCTCATGCTCCGGCGCCAGCATGCGCCGCGCGGCGAGCCGCCCGCATAGCGCCTCGAGCTCGGCCATCACTTCGAACATCTCGACCATCCGATGCGGCGAGACCTCGGCGACGACCGTGCCCCTGCGCGGCTGCATTTCGACGATGCCCGCCGATGCGAGCTGGAACAGCGCCTCGCGCAGCGGCGTCCGCGAAACCTTGAAGCGTTCGGCGAGCTCGGCTTCGTCGAGGCGCATGCCGGGCGGGAAGCGCCCGGTGGCGATGCCCTCCTCGATCAGTTCGCGCACGTGCTCCGAACGCGTCGTCGCCTTGCGTTCCGTCTTGGCCATTCGCGGCGCGTCGAGAGTCTGGATCGTCACAGTATAGTCGCCGAAGCGATCGTTTGGTGGGCGCCCGTCATCGCGCCGACACGCCACTCCACCCCGTTGCGCCGGCGCAAAACGTCACGGTCGCGTGACCTTCACATCTGCCAGAGACGAAGCGCGCGACCGGCGGCGAGCAAATCCGCACCGGTCGCGCGTTGTCACACTTATTGTTCGAGATATTCGAGCAGATTCTCCGTGTCGGAATGCTCGATTGAGACTTTTGGCTCCAAACCATGAGCGAACTGTCCGCGCTTCGGGAGCAGCCCGGTGGCCAGCATGTCATTCAGCAGCTGGTTGATCTGCCGCTGGGCATCCTCCGGCAGCAGGTAGCGGTCCGCAACCAGCTTGTTCGCGACCTGCATCGCATCGTAGAAGTAGCCCCACAAGTTGGGGTATCGTTCTTCGATCGAGCGTCGCGGATCGCCTTTGGTGACGCGCTCCGCCTTGGTCTTGGCGAACGGCAGATAACCGCCGGCCAGATTCTGCTCCTGTCCTTTGAAGATGCCGCTGGCGATGGGATTCCACCCAGTGTAAGTCCCGAGCGGCATCCGCTGCAGCACCGAGCGCAATCCCGCGATCTCGTTGCCGTCGGCATCCACCTTGACCGCGTAGGTCGGTATGACCTGCTTGACCACGGGCGGCACCACGGTGATGAGGCCGGACCCGTCGAGATAGTTGAATTGCGGACCATAGTCGTAGTCGAGCATCGAATTCATCACGCCATTGGTCGACGGCAATCCGGGAACCTTCGGATAGCCCAGCGAAGCGTCGTTCGCGGGCGCAAGCGTGCCGTCGGCCAGGCTCGGAAAGACGCTCGGCGGCGGCGGCGTGCCCTTGGTGACCCACTCGGTCAACGCAACGTAAATGGCGCGGAAGAACTCCGTGTTGGGATTCGGATTGCTCGCCAGAACAGCACCCGCGCGCGGCGGCTGGTCAAGCTTGAAGCCTCCGCCTCCTCCGCCGTGCGTGGTGCCCGCGAAATAATAGCGGCGCACATTGGGAGGCAGCGGGATATCGGCTTTCGCGTCGGTGCCGCTGATGCCGGTGGAGCCGCGGCTGTACCAGACCTCGGGACCGCCGTAGGTTTCGGTGACCAACGGACAGGTGTTGGTCGTGCTGCACCGATGGAGAATGCCCCACGCCGGACGGCCGCGCGCCGTGTCGGGCCAATCGATCCACCACGTCGGCTGCTCTCCGCCCGGCTCGTACAGATCGGCGATGTTCCCGGGCTGCACGAAGCGGATGTTGAATGATCCCGCCTGGCCGGCGCGCTCCGGCCACATGCCGTTCCAGATGATCTTGCCGTTCTCGTCCTCGTTGAAACCGAGGTTCACGTAATTTTTCTGGAAGCGCCCGGACTGCGAGTGGCCCGAGCCGATGACATACTTGATCGCGCCCGCCAACGGATTCGCGGTGCCGGCGTCGTCCTTGGCCTGGTAGCGGAAGAACGAAATGACGTCGCGCATCGCGGCCATGCCGACGCCGAGCACGAACGGATCTTTCGCGGTATACACGAGCTGATAAAGCAGGTTCTGATCGAATCCGTCCTTCAGGCATACCCGCGTTGCGTCGGGTGTTCCTGGAAACGGAACGGTCCGGCAATCGGCGAATGCCCAGTCGGTGCTCGCGATCGTCACCACACCGCCGCGTTTGCCGTCCTGTGTTTCCGACGTGGCGGAGATCAGCGTCGCCTTGGTCGTGTCGAACGTTGCGGCCGTGCGGCCCAGCCCGGATATCTGCAGCGTCGTTGCCTTGGCCGGAGGCGTGCCTGTAGGCGCGGGAATGGCGACGCAATCGCGGCACCCATTGGCGAACCGCTGCCACGTCACACCCGTCACCGGCGCAACAGGGACATCGATGCCCTCCTGTGTCGCGGTATTGACGGTGGCAATGGGCTGATCGCCCTGCCATCCGCTCCACACCATCGTGTGCCCGAGCTTGTAGATGAATCCGTCACCCGGGTCGTTGCCGAAAAGGAATGCGCCGGGAAGCGAATGATTGCCGCGATTGGGCACGTTGTAGAGCATGACCGGCTGGCCCTTGCTCATGTCCACCGGCTTGACGATCGTGAACGTCGTCTTGTACTCGACCTTGCCGTTGGCGTTGCGCGGCGCCAGCAGGATGTCGGTGATGACGGCATTGCGGCGATCGGCGGGATCGATCTCGCCGACGGCGATGCCCTTGATCTCCTCGTACGGACCGACCGTGCCGAACGACTGGCCGCTGAACATCGGCGACGTCGTCTTCGTGATCGTGATTTTGGTGACTCGTGCTTCGAGGCTGGCCGCTGCGAGCACCAGCAATCCGGCGGCAGCGGTCATTCCGAGGCGAGCGCCTCGCGTGAGCCGTGACATTGGGGATCCTCCTATGGATCGCGACGATTGTTCTGTATTTCGACCCGAACTCGCAGGAACGATCGGCCGAGTTCTTGTATGCAAAATATGCCGTTGCAAATACAAAGTCAACGATCTTGTATATTGCAGCGCGGTAGCCAGCATGCGGACAACCGCTGCCGTGCCCCGGTAAACAGGACTTTTGCGACGCACAACGGGAGCCGGCTACGCCCTTGATCGCCGCCGATCACATCGAATGTGGCGTCATCTTCATCCTGAGTCACCACCGACGCCGGCAAACCGCAGGATCGCCGGGAGTTGCGCGGCAAATTCGGTGAACGTGTGATCGCCGCCGCCGCGCACGTATTGGAACGCACCGCCGTAGAACGCGACGGCTTCGCGATAATCGAGCACGTCGTCGCCGGTTTCCACCAGGAGCAGGTAGCGTTCCGGCCGTGTGATCCGCGCGACCCGCAACGCGATGAGCTCGTCGAAGTGCGCCTGCGTCACCTCGAAGGTTGCGCCCGAATGCAGGTTGGTCTGCACGCCGCGCCAGGGTTGCAGATCGGCATAAGGACGTACGGTCGGATTCACCAGGACTGCGCGCGCGTCGAAGCGCTCGGCGAGATAGGTCGCGTAGTAGCCGCCGAGCGAGCTGCCGATGAACGTGAGCGCCTCGGGGCCTGCCTCGCGCTCGACCCAGGCGGCGACCTCGGCGACCGCCGCGGCAGGACGATGCGCAAGCTCGGGAATGTGCAGCCGCAATTTCTTCGCACCGGGCAATGCGGCGACGTAGCCGCGCAGATGCGTCGCCTTGATGCTTGCCGGCGACGAGCGAAACCCGTGCAGGTAGACGATGGTGGTCAACGGAGATCCGCGTCAGTCCGGGTCGGCGAGGATGCACGCCCTCTCCCCTGTCATGGGGAGAGGACATTTTGGGCGAATGTCGCGAGCAGCTTTTCGTGAATGCCGCCGAAGCCGCCGTTGCTCATGACCAGCACATGGTCGCCCGACGTCGCTTCGGCCGCGATCGCCGCGATCAGCGCCGGCAAATCGTCGAACACCAGCGCCTTCGCGCCCAGTGGCGCGAGCGCTCCGGCGACATCCCATCCCAGGTTGGCCGCATAACAGAACACCCGGTCGGCCGCGGCGAGGCTGCCGGGCAGCACCTCCTTCATCGCGCCGAGCTTCATCGTGTTCGAGCGTGGCTCGAGCACGGCGAGAATGCGCGCGGCACCGACGTGGCGGCGCAAGCCATCGACCGTCGTCGCAATCGCAGTCGGATGATGCGCGAAATCGTCGTAGACGGTGATCCCGCGCACGGTGCCGCGATTTTCCAGCCGCCGTTTCACGCCAGGGAAGCGGGCGAGCGCCGCCAGCCCATGGACGATGGGAACGCCGACGTGCCGTGCCGCGGCGAGTGCCGCCAGCGCGTTCAGCTGGTTGTGACGGCCCGTCTGTCCGAACGCCAGCGTGCCTTGCGGCGCGCCGCCCAGCAGGATCGTGCCGTTCACCGCGATCGTCCAGCCGGGTCCGGTGCCCGGCACCTCGGCCAACCCGAATCGTTCCACTTCGCTCCAGCAGCCGCGCGCGAGCACGCGCGCGACGCTGGCCTCGCCACCATTGGCGATGATGCGGCCCTGCCCCGGAATCATGCGGACGAGATGATGGAATTGCGTCTCGATGGCGGCGAGATCGGGAAAGATGTCTGCGTGATCGTATTCGAGGTTATTGATGATCGCCGTGCGCGGCCGGTAGTGGACGAACTTGCTGCGCTTGTCGAAGAACGCCGTGTCGTATTCATCGCCTTCGATGACGAAGAACGCACTGTCGGTCAGCCGCGCCGACACCTGGAAGTCCAGCGGCACGCCGCCGATCAGGAAGCCCGGCGCCATGCCGGCGTACTCGAGGATCGACGCGAGCATCGCCGCCGTCGTCGTCTTGCCGTGCGTGCCCGCCACCACGAGCACCCAGCGGTCTTTGAGGACATGCTCGTACAGCCACTGCGGTCCGGACACGTAGGGCCGGCCGGAATTGAGGACGGCTTCCATCAGCGGATTGCCGCGCGACACCACGTTGCCGATGACGAACACGTCGGCCTCGTGCGCGATGCCGCGCAATTGCGCCGCGTCCCACCCTTCGGTCAGGTCGATGCCCAGCCCGCGCAATTGCGTCGACATCGGCGGATAGACGTTGGCATCGCAGCCGGTGACGCGATGGCCGGCGCTCTTGGCGATCGCCGCGAGGCCGCCCATGAAGGTTCCGCAAATGCCGAGGACGTGCAGGTGCATGCTCAGGCGACAGTGGCGACCGGCACGTGCAGCCGATGCCGCTTCCAGCCATACGCGAACCACGCGTAGGTCACGACATCGCCGACGAGGATGAGCGCAAACGCAACGCGCAGTCCCGCGGCCTCATCGACGCCGTAGGCGACGCGCATCAGGTCGACCACGATACCAATGCCCCATTGCACGAGGAAACTGCCGACGAACATGATGAGGTTGAGTGTCGTATTGGTGCGACCCGCCATCTCGCGGCCGAAGCCTTCGTTGAGCACCGTGAATGCGAGCACGTTCACCGCCGCGCCCAAGCCGTACAGCGACCACCAGAGGTAACCGCCGGGCATCTCGAGCACGATGAGCGCAAGTGCCGCGATGTTGAGCGCAAAGCCGCCCGCGACGAGATGACGCGAATGGATGCCGCGGCGCGCGAGGCGCATGCCGAGAATACCCAACGCTACGTAGCCGGCCATGACCGCCGCGTTCATCGCAAGCAGGTAGTCGGCGGCATCCGCCCGCGTGGCGCCGTTCACTTCCATCAGCCAGGGCACGGCCCACAAACCCTGGATCGCCATGAACGAGCCCGTGGCGAAGCTTCCCAGCGGCGCGATCCACCAGAAACGCGCGTGCTCGACGACCGTGCGCACCGCGGCGAACTGTGCGTTGATCCCGCCGGACTGCGCAGGCTTCGCGATATCCGGGACACGCCACCAGATCGCGAGCGCGACCACCAGCGTCACGAGGGACAGTCCGACGAATACGACGCGCCAGTGCGTGACGCGCAACGCCAATTCCAGCGGCACCGTCGCCGCCAGCGCGCCGATCCCGCCGGCCACCATGATCCAGCCGGCGTACGACGCCTGCCGCTCGGGCGGATACCACGTGATGATGGCCTTCAACGGCGCCATCAGGCACGCACACACGCCGGCGCCGATGACCGCGCGCGCCAGCGCGAGCCCGGGGAGCGATTCGGCGTACGCGAACAGCGCGGCGCCACTCGCCGCGATCGCGAGCAGGACCGGCTCGACGCGACGCGGGCCGAAGCGGTCGAGCAGGACGCCCACCGGCACCTGCATCGCGGCGAACGCCAGGAAGTACGCGCTCGTCAGCAACCCCAGCGACGATGGATTGAGCGCAAGATCCCGGACCAGCTCGGGCGAAATGACCGCGTTGACCGTACGGTAGAGGTACGAGAGCAGGTATCCCGCCGCGAAGGCGAAATAGATATGGAGGAAATGCAAGCGCTTCCCGAATCTGAAAGTCAGCCGCGGAAGATGAAATAGACGGCGCCCATGAGGCACAACCCGGCCCAGAGGTAATCGAGCTTGACCGGCTGCCCCATGTAGAGCACGGCGAACGGCACGAACACGCAGAGCGTGATCACTTCCTGCATGATCTTGAGCTGCGCGAGCGACAGGACCGTGAAGCCGATCCGGTTGCCCGGCACCTGCAGCAGGTACTCGAAGAGCGCGATGCCCCACGAAATCAGGGCGGCGCTCCACCACGGGCTGCCCTGCAGGTGCTTGAGGTGACCGTACCACGCAAACGTCATGAACAGGTTGGAAACGGTGAGGAGCGCAGCGCAGGCGAGCGCGGGATGCGCAACGATTGGCGCGAACAGGGGATTCATGGCGTCGTCTCGAGTGGCTCGCCGGCGATTATCGCCGATCTCGCGCGCATCGGTCGCGCGGAGCGCGGCACGAACCATCGCGAAGGTAGAATGGCGTGCTGCAAAACGCGGCGTTTCGTCGGGAGTCAGCGCATGCGGATCATCACGGGGTTGGTATGGGTCGCCTTCGGTTGCGTATACGCCGGATCACAGGCCGAGGCCGCCGGCCCGGCGTATCCACCGACGGACAAGCGCCCGGTCAGCGACATCTACCACGGGGTAACGGTCACCGATGACTACCGGTGGCTCGAGGAGGGCGGCGCCGTCGACGTGAAAGCCTGGATCGCCGCGCAAAACCAGTTGACGCGCGCCTATCTCGACGCGATTCCGCAGCGCCCGGCGATCGCACGCCGCGTCGCCGAATTGATGCGGGCACGGGCGGTGCGCCGCAATGACTTCGCTTTGCGCGGGCAACTGTTCGCGATGAAGAACGCGCCGCCCAACAATCAGCCGCAACTCGTCGTGATGCCGGCCAACGGCGACGTCGCGAAGGAGCGCGTGGTCGTCGACCCGCTGGCGATCGATCGCAGCGGCAAGACGACGATCGATTTCTACCGCCCCTCCTACGACGGCAAGCATGTCGTCGTGTCGCTGTCGGAGAGCGGCAGCGAGGATGGCACCGCGCATGTGTACGACGTAGCCACGGGAAAGCGCCTCCCGGACGTCGTGCCGCGCGTCAACTATCCGACCGCCGGCGGCAGCTTCGAGTGGGCGCCCGACGGCAGCGGCTTCTACTACACGCGCTATCCAGCCGATGGCGAACGCCCCGCAGCCGACCGCCATTTCTACCAGACGGTCTGGTTCCACGCGCTCGGTACGCCGCTGACCAGCGACCGCTACGTGATCGGGCGCGACTTTCCGCGGATCGCGGAAATCCAGCTTGAAGGAAGCCGCGATGGCCAGCATCTGCTGGCGGCGGTTCGCAACGGCGACGGCGGCGACGTCGCGTTTCACCTGCGCGACAACGCCGGTCAATGGACGCAGGTCGCGGATTTCAACGATGGCATCAAGCGCGTCGAATTCGGCGACGACGGCCGGCTGTATGCGACGTCGATCAAGGACGCTCCCCTCGGCCGCGTCATCGCGATTCCACTGGCCGCGCCTTCGCTGGCCCGGTCGACGATCGTCGTCCCCGAAAGCAACCTCGGCGCCGAAGCGGCGGTTCCCACACACACGCGGCTCTATGTCCACTATCGCGACGGCGGACCCAGCGTGGTGCGCATCTTCACGCTCGACGGCAAGCGCCTGCCCGACCTGCCGGCCGAGCCTTTGTCCGAGATTTCCATCGGCGAGCGACTCGGTGGCGACGATCTGCTGCTGCGCACGATGAGCTATCGCTCGCCGCCATCGTGGTTTCGCTACGATGCGGGGCGCCACCGGCTCGTTGCGACCAGGCTGAACGGCAAGCCCAAGGTCGCCTTCGCCGACATCGTCGTCGTGCGCGAGTTCGCCGTGTCGAAGGACGGCACGAAGATCCCCGTCAACGTCATCCATCGCAAAGGATTGAGGCTCGACGGCCGCAATCCCGTGCTGCTGCTCGCCTATGGCGCTTACGGTATCAGCATGACGCCATGGTTCGATCCGCTGTTGCGCCTGTGGCTCGATTACGGCGGCGTCTTCGCCGTCGCCAACGTGCGCGGTGGCGGCGAGTACGGCGAGCCGTGGCACGCGGCGGGCATGCTCACGCGCAAGCAAAACGTGTTCGACGATTTCGCCGCGGCCATGAGCCTGCTCGTGGAGCGCAAATACACGAGCCCCGACCGGCTCGCGATCACCGGCAGCTCCAACGGCGGGTTGACGATGGGCGCCGCGTTGACGCAGCAGCCGCAGGCGATGCGCGCGGTCGTCAGCGGCGTTGGCATGTACGACGCGTTGCGCTGGGAAACGCAGCCGAACGGCGAATTCAACACGACCGAATTCGGCACGGTCAAGGATCCGGCGCAGTTCAAGGCACTCTACGATTATTCGCCGCTGTTGCACGTGCGCGATGGCGTCGCGTATCCCGCGGTATTGCTGACCACGGGCGCCAACGACGGCCGCGTGGCGCCCTACGAATCGCGCAAGATGGCGGCGCGCCTGCAGGCGGCCACGTCGTCGGCCAATCCGATCCTGCTGCGCACGGAAGCCGCGGCCGGTCACGGCATCGGCACGTCGCTCGCGGTCCGGATCGAGCAAAAGACCGACGAGTATGCATTTCTCGTCGATCAGCTCGGGATGGCGAAGTCCGCGCGAAAGACTGCGGTTCGACCCGCGAAGGCGAAACCGGCACCTCCACGTTCTCCGGGAGACAACCATGGCTAGAGCACGTCTGAACCCATCCCGCGCGATGATCATGACGGTGGCCCTCGGCATCACCTGCGCTTTATCGGCGACGCTCGCAGCGGCCGGCGACGCCAAGGGAACGCTGGTCTACAAGTCGCGCACGAGCAATCTCAAGTATGCGTATCTAGTCAAGGGTCCGGACACGGTGAGCAAGCAGCCGATTCGCCGGCTGATCCTGTCGGCGACGGACTTGAGCGGCAAGATCATGGCGTGCCGGACAATGGCATGCACCGACAGCGATCTCAACGATGGCCTGTCGGTGAATTTCGACAGCGGACCCCGGCTCAACTACTGGATGGTGCAGAACGACCAGAAGATCCAGTACTCGGGCACGCAGAAGCCGGAGGCGCTGACGGCCACGTCCAACGATGCCAAGCGCATTGCCGGCAAGCTGACGTTTGACGACGCCGGAGCCGGCGGCCCGAAGGTGGACGTCGAGTTCGACGCGGCGCTCGTGAAGGAGTTGGCGGCGCCTTGAAGATCAGCCGGTGACCGCCGGCAGGGTCACGACGACGATGACTCCGGTGCCATCGGTGCGATTCGCCGCTTGCGCGTAGCCGCCGTGGAATTCGGCGATCACCCGCACGATGTAGAGCCCGAGCCCGAGATGGGGCGCGCCGGCGTCGCCGGCGGCGCGCACCGACACCATCGAATCGAATAGCCGTCCCTGCATGCCGTCGGGCAGCGGCGGTCCGTCGTTGCTCACGGACAGCTGCACATCGCCGCCGCCCGTCTGCTCGAGCCGCACCGCAACCGCGCCGCCGCCCGCGAACTCGATGGCGTTGGCGACCAGCTTGTCGAGCATCTGCGCGATGAGATCGGGGGCACCATCGATCACAATGGCGTCGCGCGGCGCCGCCAGCGAGATCGCGGCGTTCGGATAGGCGAGACGGTAGCCATCGACGCACCCGGTAACGACCGGCACGAGATCGAAGCGCTCGCGGTCGACGTCGGCGAGACTCTGCTCGAGGCGCGACGCTTCGGTCATCCGGGTGAGGATCTGGGTGAGCCGCGCCAGGCCTTCCTGCGCGCGCGCCATGTACACGCGCGCGTCCTCGGGCAATGGCGTGGCCTTCAGGTTGTCGAGCGACGAACGCACGACGGCGACCGGCGTGCGCAGCTCATGCGACAGCCGGCTCGCCATTTTTTCCTGGTAGCTCGCGTATTCGGACAGCCGCGCCAGCACGCTCGAAAAACTGCGCGACAGGTCGCCGATCTCGTCGCCGGCGCCGGAGCTCGCGAGCGGCGCGCGCATGCGACCCTGCTCGTCGATCGCGCGTTCCGCATCGTCGCGCAACCTGCGGATGCGCGCCGACAGCCACGTCGCATATGCCGTCAACGCGAGCGAGCCGACCAGCAGCACCGCGAGCACGATGTTGAACAGCCGCTCGAACGCGCGATTGCGTTCGGCCAGCACCGCGTTGCCGGTTTCCTCGGCGACCACGACGCCGCGGACCTGATCGCCGACCCACACCGGATGCGCGGCGCTGACGATCACCGCCTTGCCGTCCGACGTCGGCCGCCGATCGATGGTGAGAATCCCGGCAAGTGCACCCTCGACGTCGCGGCCGTGCGGCGCGCCCAGGGTCGCGGCATCGTCGCTGAAATCTTCCGTCGGCTGCTCGAGCACCAGCTGGTAGAGGCGGCCCACCGTCGCGCGCCCGATGCGTGCCCAGAAGGATTCGGGCGGCGCCTGCGGCGGCGGTGGCTTCAGCGAGCCGGCGCGCGCGAGCACCGTGCCATTGCGATCGACGACCCAGATGCGCGCCGTCGTGCGCGAGAGGCCCTCGATGATCTGCGCGATTTCCGGCGACGCCGATGGCGGCAGCGATCCGCCGGCGCCGGCGCGGTCGTTGCCGCGCTCGCGCGCGAACGATGCAATCGGATCGGGCGGCGACGCGAACAGGCGCGGGCGATCGTGCAACGCGGTGGCCACCGCCTGCGCCGTGCCGGCGAGCGTTCGCTCCTGCGCATCGCGCAACACCCGCTCCAGCTCGCGAACGTATTCGACGCCGAGCCACGGCAGCGCCAGGAACACGGTGAGCACCAACAGCAGCTGCGCGCGGATCGACAGCGCGATGCGCGGCAGCTTCATCTTCGCCCGACGTCATTCCCGCGCAGGCGGGAATCCAGTGTCTTTGGAGCGAACGGCACTGGGTCCCCGCCTTCGCGGGGACGACGAATCGTGGGATATCGGAACGACGGGGCTGTGCTCATTTGCGGCCTCATTGGCGCCGCTCGCATGGTGTAGCGCCAGCGGGTCGGCCGCGCTCAATCGCGCGGCGACGCGCCCTTCGGGCCTCCGCTCGACCTCCGGCCTCGCGCGCCGCGCTCATTCGCCCCACCGGTAGCCGATCCCGTATACGGTGGCAATTCGGTCGAACGCGGGGTCGACCGCCAGGAACTTGCGCCGGATCCGTTTCACGTGCGAGGTGATCGTGCTGTCGTCGACGACGATGTTGGCGTCGCGCATCAGCGCATCGCGGTCCTTGACATGCCCCGGATGGCGGGCCAGCGCATGCACCATCCAGAACTCGGTCAACGTGAGGTCGACGCGCTGGCCGTTCCACTGCGCCGTCAGCCGCTTCACGTCAAGCGTGAGCGGACCGCGCTCGACGATGTCCTCCGTTGCCGGCGGCGCCGACAGCAGCTCGCTGCGGCGGAACAAGGCCGCAATCCGCGCGGCGAGGTGCGGCAGGCTCGCATCCTTGGTCAGGTAGTCGTCGGCGCCCAGCCGCAGCCCGGCGACGATGTCGAAGTCCGAATCGCGGGCCGACAGGAAAATGATGGGCACGGTGGCCGACAGCGCGCGCAGCTCGCGCGTCAGCGTGAAGCCGCCATCCATGTCGTCGCCCAGGCCGATGTCGACCAGCGCAAGGTCCGGCAGCCGCGTGCGGAACGCCGCCAGCGCGTCCTGCCGGTTCGCATACGCCGTCACCTCGTAGCCGTGGCGGCGCAGCGCCTCCGTGTAGTTGGCGCGGATCGCGGGTTCGTCCTCGACGATGGCGATACGGCGCATCAGTTGCCAGGAGTCGGTTGACCGTTGTCAATAAAGCCCACGGAGCAATCGTATCCGAAATGAGGTCACCGCCGTCAGGGGCAGCGGCGTCTGCCTCCGGTTTGCCATTTTTCTTCGCCGAATTGCCCCTTTTCAAGCCTGCCTTCGCCGCAATGCGCGCGCGTAATGCGTTCCATCGATGGCGCGTCGCCGGTGCACGCCAGCGCTGAACGAACCCATCCACCGGCTCGAATTCCACGAACCAGGGTAGCGCAATGGCCAACGCAGATCCGATCACCGGCAGTGGTGTCCTTCGCCGCGAGTGGCGCGGCCTCGCGCGACTGGTGCTCGAAAGCTTCGCGGCCGGGATCGTCGTCAGCGTAGCGCTGGCGCTCGCGGTTTTCATCGTGACCACGCCGGCGCACGCGGCGGGCAGCGATGCTGGCCACGGCACGCTCTACCTCAAGGAGGGCAACGGCAACAAGGTCGCATCGCCGCTGCTGTTCACCGACGTCCATATGGACGTAAGCGGGATGATCGCGCGCGTCCAGGTCAAGCAGCGGTTCGTGAATCCGACAGCCGAATGGCGCGAAGGCGTGTACGTGTTTCCGCTGCCGGAAAAGGCGGCCGTGGACCACCTGCGGATGCAGATCGGCGAGCGCGTGATCGAAGGCCAGATCAAGGAGCGCAGCGATGCGCGCCGCACCTTCGAGGCCGCGAAATCCGAAGGCCGCAAGACGACGCTGATCGAGCAGGAGCGTCCCAACATGTTCACGACCAGCGTCGCGAACATCGGCCCGGACGAGGAAATCGTCGTCGCGATCGAATACCAGCAAACGCTGCGCTACGACGACGGCTCGTTCAGCCTGCGCTTTCCGCTCGCGATCACGCCGCGTTATATCCCGGGCACCCCCGTCGGATCGTCGAGCAGTGGTGGCACGGGGTGGTCGCCCGCGACGCAGCAGGTGCTGGATGCCGATCGCATCACGCCGCCGATCGCGGACCGGCACGAGGGCTACGTGAATCCAGTGGCGATCACCATCGATCTTCACGCCGGCTTCGCGCTCTCGCGATTGTCGAGCTCCTATCACCCGATGCGTATCGAGGAGCAGCCCGGGCATCGCTTCCGGCTCGCGCTTGCCGACGGCCCGGTTCCCGCCGCGCGCGACTTCGAACTGGTCTGGACGCCCGATGTCGGCGCCGCGCCCGGCACCGCGCTCTTCACCGAAACGAAAGGCGGCAAGACGTACGCGCTGCTGATGGCGCTGCCGCCGTCGACTCCCGGCGCGGCCGCGCCCCGGCTTCCCCGCGAAATCACCTACATCATCGACACGTCGGGATCGATGGAAGGCGTGTCGATCGTACAGGCGCGCGAAGCGCTGCTGCTGGCGCTCGACCGGCTGCAACCGGGCGACTGGTTCAACGTGATCGAATTCAACTCGGTGACCGTGCCGCTCTTCGCCGCGCCGGTCGCACTCGATGCAGGCTCGCTGGCGCGGGCGAAACAGTTCGTCGGCAACCTGCGCGCCCGTGGCGGTACCGAGATGCTGCCGGCGCTGAAGGTCGCGCTCGCCGGCGAGCGCACGTCACCGCTGCTGCGCCAGGTCGTGTTCCTCACCGACGGCGCCGTCGGCAACGAAGACGAAATTCTGCGTCTGATCAGCGATGCCGTCGGCGACCGGCGCCTGTTCACCGTCGGCATCGGCCCGGCCCCCAATACGTTCTTCATGACGCGCGCGGCGCAAGTAGGACGCGGCACGTTCACGCTCATCGGCGACGTGCGCGAAGTGAAGGAAAAGATGACCGTGCTGTTCCGGAAGATCGAAAGCGCGGCGTTGACCGATATCGCCGTCGACTGGCCGGCGGGTACCGACGCATGGCCGCGGATCGTTCCCGATCTTTACGCCGGCGAGCCGGTTGTCATCACCGCGCAGTTCAACGCGAACGCCGCGGCGGGCAACATCGCGCTGTCCGGCCGTCGCGCGGGTGCGATGTGGGGAGCGCTGCTGCCCGCCGCCAGCCTCGGCAACGAACCGGGCGTGGGCGTGCTGTGGGCGCGCGCCAAGATCGACGCGCTGATGGATGCCGGACGCAAGGGTGCCCCGGAAGAAGGCATCCGCGCGGCCGTGCTCGACGTCGCGCTTACGCATCATCTGGTGAGCAAGTTCACGAGCCTGGTCGCCGTCGACCTGACGCCGACCGGGCCCGCCGGGATCGTGGCGTCCAAAACCGCGCTTCCCGGCAACATTCCGGAAGGGTTGACCGGCTTCGACCAGTTGCCGCGCACGGCCACGCCGGCGCCGCTGCTGCTCCTCGCGGGTGCACTGATGCTCGCGCTGGCCGGAACCCTTCTGCTGTGGATGCGGTGGCCGCGCGCCGCAATGGCGGCCTGCATCGCGCTGATTGCGATCGCCATCGGCGTCGAGGTCGCCGATGCGCAACCGCGCAGCAAAGCGCCACCACGCAACATGCTGCTGATGCCCGGCCACTACGACGGCGACGCGGGCTCGTTCGACGCGCCGCTCGCGCAGATGCCGGACACCGGCTGGTTCGTGCTGGTCAAGGATACGGCGGGATCGTATGTGCGCCGGATTCCGGATGCCGCGAGCGGGCGTCCGCTATTCCTACGCGAGCTCGAAACGGCGACGGCCGACAACGGTGCGACGCTGCAGTCGGCGCTCGGGCAGCTCTTCTATCTCAACCTGCCGCGGATCGCGCTGCGCGAAGGCCCGCTGACCGAAGTGCCACTGCGGCGCCGCGCGCTCGTGCCGGTGAACGGCCGCGCCTACGCGCTCACCCTCGGCGCGACGCCGTTCACGTTGACGGTGAACAACGGTCTCAAGGGCCGCTCAGGTGCGCACTACGTCATCGAGCTTGCCGGCGAGAAGCACGAATACCTGCTCGACGGCTTCGGCTGGGACAGCGAGGTCCAGTACGCGGGCGACCTCGACCGCGACGGCAAGCCCGATTTCATCGTCTACGTCAACGGCAACAACAGCGGCACCTGGTACGTGCTGCTGTCGAGCCAGGCGAAAAGCGGGATGAATGCACCGGTGGCGCAGCTCACCGCAACCGGGTGCTGATTGGGCACTGCGAAAATGGATGACGCGTCAAATCTGGAAATCGTCGTTCCCGCAGAGGCGCACGCGCTCGCGCGTCCCCGCCTGCGACGGGGACGTCGGCGTGTCGTGGAGTGCGTCACCCATTTCGGCAAGGGTCGTTAGATGAATATCGCCGCCGATCGGGGAGGACCTTTCGTCCGGAACGAAGCGCCGGCCCGCAACTGGATGCGGGCGGCCGCGCCAGGGATCGCCTTCCGCTTTCCCCCGGACGAGTCTTCCCCGATCGGCAGCGAGGCCCGCGCGGACTCGCAGCGCTCGCGCAACTCGATACGCTCGCGAAGCATCGCAGCCATTGTTTGTATCGTAGTGCTCGTGGTAGCCGGGACCGTGAGCTTCGGCAATGGCGTCTACATCTACGCGAAGGCGCAACTCGCGCAAGTGTTGCTGCACCGGGCGTGGGACCGCCAGCGCGCCACCGGCAGCGCCGTCAAGCCGTGGCCCTGGGCCGACACGCATCCGATCGCGCGCCTGATCATCCCGGCACGCGCAGCCGACATTCTCGTGCTGGCGGGCGCATCGGGACGCACGCTCGCGTTCGGCCCGGGGCACCTCGATGGCTCGGCGCCGCCCGGCGACCCCGGCAACGCGGTGATCACCGCGCATCGCGACACGCATTTCCGCTTCCTGAAGGATGTCGCCTCGGGTGACGAGCTCCTCGTCGAGCGTACCGACGGCGGCGTCCGTCGCTTCCGGATTCGCGCGTCCTACGTGGCCGACTATCGCGATCTGCACTTGCCGCGCGACACCGCCGTGCCGACGCTTACGCTGGTCACCTGCTATCCGTTCGACGCGCTCAATCCGGGTGGTCCGTTGCGCTATGTCGTAGTGGCGGAAGCGGCATGACGCCGGCACCCTGACGCGGTCACTCGGATGTCGCGCCTGACTCGCGCACGATCACCTTCCACTTTTCGTATTCGCGCATCACGAACTGGCCGAACGCGGCCGACGTACCGCCGGCAGGATCGGCTCCTTCGCGGATCAACTGCTGCTCGATCGAAGGAATCGCAAGAATCTCGTTCACCGTCCTGTTGAGTTGAGCGACGACAACTTCGGGCGTGCCTTTGGGTGCGAAGAGGCCGAACCACGAACCGGCGTCGAAGTCCGGCACGCCACTCTCGATGACGGTCGGCACCCCCGGTAACGAGCGTGACCGCTTCGCGCTGCTTACGGCGACGGCGCGCAGCTTGCCGGCCTGGATGTGCTGGATGACCGATGGAATGGTCGCGAACATGAACTGCACGCGGCCCACGAGAAGGTCGTTGAGGGCGTCGGCGCCCTTGTAGGGAATGTGCGTTGCTTCGACGCCGGCCCGCTTGCACAGCAAGTAGCTCGATAGGTGCGAGGACGTGCCAACGCCGGTCGAGCCGTAGTTGAGCCTGCCGGGATTGGCCTTCGCGTAGGCAACCAACGCCTCAACGTTGTTGACGCCGAGCGAGGGATGAACCACGAGCACGTTCGGTACGTCGGCGATCTGCACGATCGGAACCAAGTCGGTCAGCGGGTTGTAGCTCAGCCCTTTGTAGAGCGTGGGATTGACCGCGATCGGGCCGACCGAATCGACGATCAGCGTGTAGCCGTCCGGCGCGGACCGCACGACAATTTCGGTGCCGATGTTTCCACCCGCGCCCGGCTTGTTGTCGACCACGAACGGCTGCTTCAATCGCTCCGAGAGTTGCTGCCCGACACTCCGCGCAAGGAGATCGGTCGTACCGCCGGCGGTGAACGCCACCACGATGCGGACCGGCCTGTTCGGATAGTCCTGACCGTGCGCGTGGATGGGCAGATTTGCCAGCAGCACCGTGGCCATCCCTCCGAGGATGCGTCGCAGGGCAGGCGGAGAGCGCGCACGCACGCAGGAATCGGCTTGCATGGTGGCCTTCCCGTTCTCAATTCCTGTAGGTCGGATCGATACGATCGAGCTTTCTGAGCAGCGCCGGCCACTCCATTACGCCATACGCCCTGCGCGTCTGCGGCTGGTAGTTGCTCCATGTCTCCTCGAGTATCGGTTGCGCCACTGGGATGAGCTTGGCATTGCATGCCATGGCCGCGAGTTGTGACCGGCACGCGAGCTCGAGCCGGTGCATCCAATTGAACGCCTCGCCGATCGTGCGGCCCACCACAAGTGCGCCGTGATTGCGCAGGATCAGTGCTTCCCCTCCGCCCAGATCGCGGATCAGCGACTCCTGCTCCTCGAGATCCAGGACGACGCCGCAATAGTCGTGATAACCGATCTTCAGAAAGCGCATGGCCGTCTGCGTAATGGGCAGCAGACCGCACTCGAGCGAGGACACTGCCATCGACGCCCACGTATGCGCATGGATGACGCAGTCGACGTCAGGCCGCGCCGCGTGCACGGCGCTGTGAATCACGTAGCCGGCCTTGTTCACGCCATAGTCGAAGGTTCCGAAATCGGGCTTGGTCAGGATCTTGCCCTCGTGGTCGACCTTGATCAGGCTCGACGCGGTAATCTCCTCGTACAGCATTCCGTAGGCGTTGATGAGAAAGGCGCCCTCTTCCTCCGGCACGCGTGCGGAAATGTGGTTGGCCATCATGTCGGACATGCCGTACAGCTCGACGAGGCGATAACATGCCGCGAGATCCACGCGTGCCTGCCACTCTGCCGCCGAGCAGCGTGCGCGCATCGAGCTCAGTTGAAGGCCGCTGGATTCAGGCATGGAACTCTCCTCGATCGATCCGCAACGGCTTGGCCGGCCGGCGGTCATCGCCGGATGCAGGCGGTTCGGAAGGATAGAACTCAACCTTGCCGTGCGCAATTCGCCGGTCCGCTAGGCTTTGGCGACGAGCTCCTCGGCGAGCGCACCGACGGCGGCATGCGCCGCTTCCTGCTATCTCTTCGACGCGCTCAATCCCGGCGGTCCGTGGCGCAATGTCGTCGTGGAGGAAGTGGCAAGGATCGCGCGCCGATCGGTCGACCGCGCACTCCGGCTAGGCGAGTTCCTGATACCGGAGGAAATGCGGATAGAGCTGGATAGGATGGGTGATGTCCGCCGGCAACGTCACGGTGGCGGGCCGCAAGATGAATGTCTGCATCTCATCCGCGGACGGGCCCGCGTGCGAGCCCCATTCCGGAATGAACGAGACGCTGCCATCCCGTGCGTCGGTCCCGTAGATTACGAGGTCGCCGGCGCTTTGCATCTTCATCAGGTCCGCGATGGCGTTCACCACGAGCGCCGCGTCGGCGCGCCCCGCGAACGGCCCGGGCTCCGATGGGCTGAGCTCGCAGCGCTTGCCCTGCCAGAAGCACAAAGGGCCGCCGCCGTTCGACGACCGCGCGAGCACGAATCCGATCCCGGCGCTGCGTGACAACTTGTCGGGCAACCCGGGAAAGCGCTTCTCCAGTTCGTCGGCACCGAGTGGCGACTTCGCGTCGAGCACGTACACGAATGCATTCGGACCCGCCGAGATCACGCGCACGCCGCCGGCTTCGTAGGCTTCAGGGTCCGGACTGCGAAAGTAGTCCTCGTCCAGATAATTCATGAACTGCTGCAGCGTGCCCTTCGTGTCCTTGCGGCGCTGGCGAAAGCCCGTCCGCAGGCTGGTTCGGGGCGGCTCCGCGGTGCCGGCGCCCGCGGGATTCAGGTGCTCGTCGAAGATCCAGCGCTCGAGCCGCTTGCCTTTCGTCAGGTCGCGATACGGCGTGCATGGCGTCTGGCCATGGTCCGAGAGGATGTACGCGTCGTAGCGATGCTCGGGAACCCGCCGCATGACCCGCCAGATCTTCGCGATGGCGCGATCCACGGCGCTCAGCGCCTCCATCGCCCGGCGACTGCCCGGACCGTAGGCATGTGCCATCTCGTCGTAGCCCAGGTAATTCACGTAGATCGCCGGCACGCCCTCGTACAGATCGCGGCATACGGCCATGGTGAAGAAATTGCGTACCCAGATCGTCATCAGGAGCTTGATGCGCAGCCAGCGCCAGCCGCGCGGTACCTCGCCGGGATGCATGATGACTTCCGGCACCATCATCGCGAGCTCGACGATGCTGAGCACGAGGTTCTTGACCGCGACCCATGCGATGACGACAAACGGGGACAACGCGCTGAGGATGCCGCGGCCGCTCGGCTTCGTCAGGCTCGTAAAGGTAAAGAAGTTGTTGTCCGCGTCGCCGGTAAAGCAGCAGCCGTAGGCGCTGCCCCCTTGCAGGATGCCGCGCCGGTCCGCGGCCTGCTTGCTCTCGACCCACGCGGCGTGCCCCGAGCGCGGAAAATGAACGTCGCCCTCGCGCTCCCGGCTGTAGTAGTGAAAGCCGGGAATGTCCGGGCGAACCCCATAGAACGCCGCCATCTGGAACGCCGGCGTCGACGTCGGAAGTCCCACCGACATGGGTTCCACCTCATGACTGCCACGCTGCAACAGACGTCGGACGAACGACATGCGACCCGTTGCGAGGGCATGCTCGAGCATCGCGCGCGACAGGCCGTCGATCTGGATCACCAGGAACCGCTGCTGTGCGACCGCAGGCCGCGCGCCGCGACGAAAGCGCCGGATCGCAAGATCGATCGCGTGCTGGCAAGCAAGGGCAAAATCGTCGAGTGACATACGAGCGCCTATGTGAGCCGCTTGGCGCGTTCCGCGCCTTCCCCCTGAAGGGCCCGCGCGTAGTCTACTGGCTCGCGTCGCCCCACCGGGCTTGCGGGTCTTCACGCTGCAGATCCGCGGGTCGACTAAACTTGCCGCATGGCGCTCAAGTCCACGATCTTCAAAGCCGAGCTTTCCGTTGCCGACATCGACCGCGGCTACTATCACGACCACGCGCTGACCATCGCGCGCCACCCTTCCGAAACGGACGAACGCATGATGGTCCGGTTGCTCGCCTTCGCGCTGCACGCGGACGAGCGCCTCGCGTTCGGCCGTGGCCTGAGCACCGAAGACGAGCCCGACCTGTGGCAACGCGACCTGACGGGCGCGATCGACCGCTGGATCGACGTCGGATTACCCGATGAACGCGACGTGCGCAAGGCGTGCGGGCGCGCGCGCGAGGTCGACGTGCTCGCGTACGGCGGGCGCGCCGTCGAGCTGTGGTGGCAAGGCGCCTGCGAACGGCTCGAGCGCCAGGATCGGCTTGCGGTGAGCGAAGTGCCGATCGAGGCAAGCCGGGCGCTCGCACCGCTGGCGGATCGCTCGATGCGGTTGCAGGTCACGATCCAGGAAGGGCATATCTTCGTCGCCGACGGCGCGACATCGGTCTCGGTGGACCTTCGCGTTCTCAAGGAACGGTCGTCTGCGGTCTAGGCCTCAGATCTCGACCCGCGTGCCCAGCTCCACCACGCGGTTGGTCGGAATGTTGAAAAAGTCGGTGACGCTCCCCGCGTTGCGCGCCATCGCCGCGAAGATGCGGTCGCGCCAGGGCGCCATCCCTTCGCGGCCCGCCCCTCGCACAATTTTCTCCCGCGACAGGAAATAGGACACGTCCATCGGCTCGACCTGCAGGCCCGCCGGCGCGCACATTTCGAGCGCAAGCACGACGTCGGGGCGATCCATGAAACCGTAACGGGCCGACACCCGCCAGCAATTGTGTGCGAGGTGCTCGCAGACGACCTGGTCATCGGGAGCCACCCACGGCACGTCGCGAAATTCAACGGTGAGGAATACGTTCTGCTCGTGCAGGACTTTGTAGTGCTTGAGGCTGTGCAGGAACGCATTCGGAGTCACATCGGGCGTTGATGTGAGGAACACCGCCGTGCCCTGGACGCGGTACGGCGGCGACAGCAAAACCGACTGCAGCAACCCCGCCAGCGGCGGCGACGAGCCGCGCAGCCGCGCGAGCAGGAGCTCGCGTCCGCGGCGCCACGTCATCATGATCGTGAAGATCACCGCGCCCAGCGCCAGCGGAAACCATCCGCCGTCGACGACCTTGTGCAGGGCGGCGGCAAGGAAGGTGATGTCGATCAACATGAAGAAGCCGGTCGCGAGCACGCACAGCCATAGCGGATAACCCCAGCCGTAGCGAATGACGAAGAACGCGAGGAACGTCGTGACCAGCATCGTGCCCATCACCGATACGCCGTACGCGGAGGCGAGCCGCGATGACGAGCCGAATCCGATCACCGCCGCCATCACGATCACAAGCAGAATCCAGTTGACCGCGGGCACATAGATCTGTCCCATCGTCCGCGCTGACGTATGGTTGATCGTCATGCGCGGAAGGTAACCGAGCTGGATGGCCTGCTGCGTCATCGAATACGCACCCGTGATCGTCGCCTGAGACGCGATGATGGTCGCCGCCGTCGCCAGCGCGATCATCGGATAGAGTGCCCACGACGGATAGGCGAGATAGAACGGGTTCGCGATCGCCTCCGGGTGCGCGATAAGCAATGCCCCCTGCCCGAAGTAATTGAGCACCAGCGCCGGCGCCGCCACGCTGAACCAGGCGATCCTGATGGCACGCTTGCCGAAATGACCCATGTCGGCGTACAGCGCCTCGGCGCCGGTGATCGCGAGCAGCACCGAGCCCAGGACAATAAAAGAGGCGATCCCGTGATCCGTCACGAAGTGCCAAGCATTGACCGGGTCGAGGGCACCGAGAATGGCGGGAGCCTGCACGATATTCCAGACGCCGATCGCGCCGATCGAGAGGAACCATAGTGCGCATACCGGCCCGAAGAACAATCCGACCACGCCGGTGCCATGCCGCTGCACCGCGAACAATGCCAGGAGGACGCCGATGGCGATCGGCACGACGTAGGGTTTGAATGCCGAAGTGCCCACCTCCAGGCCTTCGACCGCGGAGAGCACCGAGATCGCGGGAGTCAGCACCGCATCACCGTAGAACAACGCCGCGCCGAATACGCCGATGGCGAGCAGCGCGTTGCGCAGTCGCGGGCGAGCGCCCACCGAGGCGGTCGCAAGCGCCAGCAGCGCCATGATGCCGCCCTCGCCGCGATTGCTGGCGCGGAGGATCAGCGTCACATACTTGAGCGAAACGACGATCATCAGCGTCCAGAAAATCGCCGATACGCCGCCGACCACGTTGATGTCCGTCAATGGTATGCCGTGGTCCGGATTGAACGTCTCCTTGGCGGCGTAAAGGGGGCTAGTCCCGATATCGCCGTACACCACGCCAAGCGCGAGGAGCGCGAGCGCGGCCGTCGTTTGCTTCGGCTTCGCAATGGCCGGCTGCATCGCCATCCCCGAAGGTGCGTCGGAAGTCGTGTCCATACGTTGCGACAGCTTAGGCGAGTCCCCGTTGACATGGGAGAACACCCGCGATTTTTTACAGGATCTTTACGGCGCAGGTGCGCTAGGAACCTGTCGGACTAGATTTCGCGCATGCGACGGAGGGCGATTTGGACGCGGTTCAAGGCGGGAGCCCGCAGCAATAGCGCGACTATTGCAAGGGCGACTAACGCGGAACCGCGTCCAAAGCGCTTCCGTCCCTTCGGGTTGCTGCCAAAAAGGCTGTCCGCCGCGTTGCTCGGCTTGCCGATATACTCGATATCGGCCGCACCTCGCGCCTTGCGGACAGCCTTTTTGGCCCTGCAACGCATACGTGAAATCTAGTCCGACAGGCTCCTAAAGTGGACACATGAAAGCGCCGCGAGAGCTGATCGGCTACGCGTGGGCGGCGGTCGCGACGGCCGCCGCAACTGTTGCCGGGCTCGCGATGGCCGCGCGCTTCGATCTGGTCAACATCGCGATGGTCTACCTGGTCTCGGTGGTGGTCATCGCACTGCGCTATTCCTACGGACCGGCGATCCTGGCATCGATCGCGAGCGTCGCCGCGCTCGATTACCTGTTCGTGCCGCCGCTCGGCCATTTTTCGGTGAGCGACGTTCAGTACCTGCTCACGTTTGTGATGGTGCTTGTCGTTGCGCTGGTGATCTCCTATCTGGTCGAGAGCGTTCGCCGCCAGGCCAGGGCGCAGTCGACGCTCGAAGTCGAAGCGGAGACCGAACGCATCCGCAGCACGCTGCTCGCGTCGATTTCGCACGACCTGCGCACGCCGCTGGCGGTCATCGTAGGCGCCTCGTCCACACTCGCCGAAAGTGGGGAGCGGTTGAGCGCGGAGGACCGGCATGCATTGGCGGCAAGCCTGTTCGCGCAATCGAGCGAGCTGACCGAGCACGTGGCGAAAGTGCTGCAGATGACGCGCTTCGAGACGGGGACCATCGCCCTTGCGCGCGAATGGACAACCGTTGGCGAGATTGCGGGGTCGGTGTTGAACCGATTGAAGGAGCGCATGGCCGCGCACCGCCTCATCGTTGACCTCCCGAATGACCTTCCGCTGGTGCGCGTCGATGCGAGCCTGATCGAGCAGGCGCTCGGCAACCTGCTGGAGAATGGCGCCACGCATACACCTCCGGGAACCGTCGTGCGGCTATCCGCGCAGCAAAGCGGCGACCAGCTGGTCGTCTCGGTGGTCGATTATGGTGACGGCCTTCCCGACGGGGACGTCGAGCAGGTGTTTGCGAAATTTCATCATCGATCCACGGCGGGCACCGGTAGCGGGATGGGATTGGGGCTCGCAATCTGCCGGGCGATCGCCCGCCTGCACGGCGGCAACGTCCGGGCCGAGCGTGTCCCTGGAGGCGGCGCCGCATTTCATCTGGCGCTTCCCATTGAAAAGCCGCCCACCGTTCCCGATGAGATCTTCGCGACGTGACCGAGCTCCGGCCAGCGATTCTTGTCGTCGAGGACGAACCCGAAATCAGGAGGTTCCTGCGCGCATCGCTTGGCGCGGAAGGCTATCGGGTCGTCGAGTCCGCGACCGGTCGACGCGGCATCATCGACGCGGGGACGCACAAGCCGGACCTCGTGATCGTCGACCTCGGCTTGCCCGATGTGGACGGCCTCGACGTCGTGAAAGGAATCCGCGAGTGGTCGACCGTCCCGATCCTGATTCTGTCCGCGCGTGCGCAAGAGCGCTCCAAGGTCGAAGCGCTCGATGCCGGTGCGGACGATTACGTGACGAAGCCGTTTGGCATGGGCGAGCTGCTGGCACGCGTGCGCGTTGCGTTGCGGCACGCGGCGCGGTCGCGCATCGGCACCAACGTCCTCGAGCTCGAGAACGCGACCGTGGACCTCGAGCGCCGGACCGCAACGCGTGACGGACACGACATCCGCCTGACGCCGATCGAGTTCCGGCTGCTCGCGTGCCTCGCGAAGCACCTTGGCATGGTGGTGACGCACGGGCAGCTGCTCGCCGAAGTGTGGGGTCCGACGCATCGTGACGACACGCACTACGTGCGCATCTACATGAAGCAGTTGCGCGAGAAGCTGGAGAAGGATCCGGTTCGGCCGCGTCACCTGGTGACGGAGCTGGGCGTCGGCTACCGGTTGCTGACGGACGAGTAGAAGAACGCGCGCAGCGCTTCAGGCCGCCAGTGCTTCCTCGATCGCAGGCAGCATCTGCGCGACCACTTCGCGGCCTTCCGCGATGGCGAGCGCGGCGCGGTGATACTCGAACGGGCCCACTTGTCCGAGGCTCGGCGTCAGCAGCACGTCAGGCGCATCGCTGCGCAGCCGGGCCTGCGCGATGCGGTCCTGCATGATGTCGATCGTGCCCAGCAACGTGTCCGCGATCGAAGGCAGCCGAGGCCCATCCCCGCGGGGCGATCGATCGAGCACGCTGAACGGTCCTCGGCGCCGCTGCGGTGCCGCGCCCGGCGATGCCTTGGTATCGAGTGGAAAACGCCTGACCAGGTGGGAGCCGAGGTCGACGGCGATCACGACCTCCGCGCCCATCGCGCGACACAGCGATACGGGGATCGGATTCACGACGCTGCCGTCGACCACGTAGCGCCCCTCGCGCAGCACGGGGCGGAACAGCCCCGGAACGGTACAGGAGGCGCGCACGGCGTCGGAAACCTTGCCGTCGCGCAGCCAAAGCTCTTTGCCCGTCGCGAGATCGGTGGCCACCGCGGCAAACTGGAGCGGCAAATCGGAGAACTGGCACTCGACAAATTGCCCCTGGAACATCCTGATCAGGCGATCGCCTTTGAACACGCCTCCCCAAAGGCCGACGTCGAGCAGGCCCACCACCCGTTTCAGCGTGAGCGACAGCGCCCAGGATTCCAGCTCCGCGATGCGCCCGACGGCAAAGGCCGCGCCGACCATCGCGCCCATCGAGCAGCCTGCGACGTAGTCGAGTGCGATGCCCCGTTCCGTGAGGGCGAGCAGCACGCCGATGTGCGCCCACCCGCGCGCGGAGCCACTGCCAAGTGCGATTCCAATTTTCGGCCGATACAGCATGGCGCTGGCGAAGCTTGCTCCTCGACATCGAGCAAGGCCTGCGCAAAAGGGCGGTTGCCCCCGAATCGAATACGCTCCAACCTGAAATCAGCCTCGCCGACCCCCAGCTTACGCTGATATGACGCGCCTGCGTTCTTCGCGCGTGTCGAGGGTATGGCCAGGGTATGGTACAAATCGAGCAACGTACCGCGCTACGCAAGGTTCGATCATCTCGATGAGCCACGTTCTTCACCAAGCTCCGCGCGTCGCGCTGATCCACGCGCTGACGCATTCGATGGCACCGGTCAACGCGGAATTCGAGCGCGTGTGGCCCGAATGCGAGCGGATGAATCTCCTCGACGACAGCCTGTCCGCCGACCTCGCGCGCAATCCTGCATCGCTCGAGGAACGAATGACGCCCCGCTTTCTCGAGCTCGCGTCGTATGCGATCGGAACCGGCGCACGAGGCATTCTGTTCACGTGCTCGGCGTTCGGACCTTGCATCGATGCGGTCGCGCGCCGATGGGCGGATGTGCCGATCCTGAAGCCGAACGAGGCGATGATCGCGGATGCCGTGCGCGCCGGCCGCCGGATCGGACTGGTTGCATCGTTCGCACCTACGCTCGTGTCGATGCCCGCCGAGTTTCCATCCGGCGTCACGGTCGTGCCGATGCTGGCGGAAGGCGCGCTCGACGCGCTCGACCGCGGCGATGCCGCGACCCATGACCGGCTGGTCGTCGAAGCCGCGCAGCGGGTCGCCGCGCTCGGTTGCGATGTCGTCGCATTGGCGCAGTTCAGCCTGGCGCGCGCGGCGCCGGTGGTCGCACGCGCGGTCACGGTGCCGGTCCTGACCACGGTCACGAGCGCCGTGCGTGCGCTGCGGACGGCAATGACCTGAGGCTCGACGCCAGTGGATCGCATGCGACTGCGTTGGCCGGTGCTGGTCGCGCTGCTGGCCGCCGCGTGCGCATCCGTGCCTCTGCCGCGCGACGGCGAGCCACTGTCTCCGTTGCCGCCGGGACTTGCCGATCCGGGTATTCGCGACCTGCGCGGCGTGTATCGCGCGGCGCTGTGCCCGCGTTTGCAGAACAGCGACGACTGCGGCCGCACGCTCCATCGCTTCGCCGGCGAGTCCGCCGCGTCACCTCCTCCGCCCGCCGATCCGTCGCGGTTCCGGCTGTTGTTCGTACCGGGCTTTCTCGCCACCTGCTTCAGCGGGATCGATTCGTTTGGCGACGTCGTCAAGGCAGCGCGGGCGGCCGGCTACGAAGCGCAGGTCCTCGATGCCCCCGGACGCGGTTCGATTGCCGCCAATGCGAGCTCGCTCGCCGGGCAAATCGCGGACTTGCCCACCGACGGTCGCCGGCTCGTCCTCATCGGGCATTCGAAGGGCGCTGCCGATGTGCTCGCGCTTGTCGTGGACTATCCGGGCATCGCGGAGCGCGTCGCGGCGGTGATCGGCGTGGCACCCGCTTTGATGGGGAGCCCGCTTGCCGATCAGTTGCGTGGCTTTTATCAGCTGACCCTCGCCGCGAATCCGCTTCTCCGATGCCCGCCGGGCGAGGGCGACGCGCTCGACGATTTGCGGCTCGAACGCCGTCGTGAATGGTGGGCGCGGCACGGCGCCGAGGTGCACGTGCCCGTGTATTCGCTGGTCACCGTGCCCGAGCTCGACCGCTTGTCGCTGGTGCTCATGCTGCCTTATGCCCGACTCGCGACGATCGCGCCGTACAATGATGGCCAGTTGATCGCCGGCGACCAGGTCGCACCGAACGGCCGATTGCTGGGCATCGTCAATGCCGATCATGTGACCGCGGCGATTCCCTATTCAAACCGCCTGCCGTGGGCGTTGCTGTTCCGGGCGGTCGACTTCCCGCGGCCCGAGGCCGTGCTCGCGGCCATCGACGTCGCGATCGCGGAAAGGTAGGTTGGTGTCCGGATAGCGAAACGACCGTCAGTCCTCGTGCGGGTGACGCTCGCGCGGCAGGTCTTCGCGATTGGCGCGGTCGAACACCGGCACGTCGCCATGCTGCGCTTCCGGCTTGCCATCCGCGCGCGCATAGGTGCGCTCGGGCGGGTCCGCGTAGTCGTCCTGATTGTCGCTGGCAGGCTCGGCACCGATGCGCTCGTTATCCGCGGCTTCCACGTCGATCGATTCCGGATCGATCGCCTCGTCATCGTTGCCTCGCAGCACAGTGTCCGTAGGCAGCGTTGAATCACGCCCCGCCGCTGCGCGCTCGCCGGTTCCATAACGATCGGAGTCGCTGTCGAGATTGGGATCGCCGATATCGGGACCGGCGGTCGCACCCGCGCCGTCGACGTCGGGGTCCGAGGTCGTGCCGGGCGGCTGCAGCAGCCCGTCGTCGCGATTGAGCCCGGGACCACCGACGATATCGCTGCCGCTGTCGGACGAATCGCTGGGTCCGAGCGCCCGGGTGCCGTGACCTTTGGCGATCGTCGGCGGTGATTCGTCGCTGTGTTCAAGTGAGCTCGCTCCCATGGTCATTTCTCCGCGTCCGGTTCGCCTTGCCGGATGCAAGGCGAACCACAGGCATTAGAATGACGGCATCGTCAGTGGCACGTTAGCGGCAGACACTTGCGCGCGATGTCAGCCGGTTCCTACGCGGCCTGCAGCGGTCGATTGACATCGCAGTGCGCGCCCTCATATTCGACAGCTCCGCTCATACCGCAATGAAACAGACCGCCCGTTTCCATCCCGCCGTCGAGCAGTGGTTCACCAAGCACTTCGCGGAACCCACCGCGCCGCAGTCGCGGGCGTGGCCGCTGATCCAGGCGCATCGCAACGTCCTGATTGCAGCGCCTACCGGGTCCGGCAAGACGCTTGCGGCCTTTCTCGCCGCCATCGACGACCTGGTGCGCCAGGGGGTGAAGGCGCCGCTGCCTGACGAAACGCTGGTCGTCTACATTTCTCCGCTCAAGGCGCTCTCCAACGACATCGAGCGCAATCTGGCCGCGCCGGTGGCCGGCATTCGTCTCGAGCTCGCCGAGCTTGGGATGCCCGACGTCGACATCCGCACGCTCGTGCGGACCGGCGACACGCCGCAGAGCGAGCGCGCCGGCATGCGCAAGCGGCCGCCGCACATCGTCGTCACCACGCCGGAATCGCTGTACGTGCTGCTTGGCTCGGAATCGGGACGCAAGATGCTCGCGACCACGCGCACGGTCATCGTCGACGAGATCCATGCGCTCGCCGGCAACAAGCGCGGCAGCCACCTCGCGTTGTCGCTCGAGCGGCTCGCTGCGCTGACGGCCAGGCCGCCCGTGCGCATCGGGCTTTCGGCAACGCAAAAGCCGATCGAAGACATTGCGCGCTTCCTCGTCGGCGTATCCGGCTCGGACAAGGCGCGCCGCTGCGAAGTGGTCGACGTCGGTCACGTGCGCCTGCGCGATCTCGCGCTGGAGGTCCCGTCGTCGCCGCTCGAAGCGGTGATGTCGCACGAGGTATGGGAGCAGGTCTACGCGCGGCTCGCGGAGCTCGCGCTTGCGCATCGCACCACGCTGGTGTTCGTGAACACGCGGCGCATGGCCGAGCGTGCGGCGCGTCATCTGTCCGACCTCCTCGGCGCCGGGCACGTGATGTCGCATCACGGCAGCATGGCGAAAGAGCTGCGGCACAAGGCCGAGCAACGGCTCAAGAACGGCGACCTGAAAGTGCTGGTCGCCACCGCGTCGCTGGAGCTCGGCATCGACATCGGCGATGTCGACCTCGTCTGCCAGCTCGGCTCACCGCGATCGATCGCGAACTTCCTGCAACGCGCCGGACGCGCCAGCCACCAGGTCGGCGGCGTGCCCAAGGCGCGGCTCTTCCCCCTTTCGCGGGACGAACTGGTCGAATGCTCCGCGCTGCTCGACGCGGTGGCGCGCGGCGAGCTCGACCGCCTGTCGATTCCGCGCCAGCCGCTCGACGTGCTGGCGCAACAGATCGTCGCCGAAGTCGCCGCGGCCGAATGGCCGGAAGAGGCGCTGTTCGAGGCGTTCCGTCACGCGTACCCCTATCGCGATCTTTCACGCGAGGAATTCCTCGACGTCGTGCGCACGCTGTCGGAAGGCTTCAACACCAGCCGCGGCCATCGCGCGTCGTACCTGCATCGCGACGCGGTGAACGGCGTGCTGCGCGGACGGCGCGGCGCGCGCCTCACCGCGCTGACCTCGGGCGGGGCGATTCCCGACAGCGCCGACTACGATGTCGTGCTGGAGCCCGCGGGTCAGATGGTGGGCACGGTCAACGAGGACTTCGCCGTCGAAAGTCTCGCCGGCGACATCTTCCAGCTCGGCAACACGTCCTACCGGATCAAGCGCGTCGAAGCCGGCCGCGTGCGCGTCGAGGATGCGCACGGACAGCCGCCGACGATTCCCTTCTGGCTGGGCGAGGCGCCCGG
>Ga0207689_10000039_pt1 | contig 93515 bp, 80 predicted proteins | sample KBSMisM52_FD_184312 | JGI IMG/M metagenome (GOLD analysis project Ga0207689, IMG submission 184312) | Miscanthus rhizosphere microbial communities from Kellogg Biological Station, Michigan, USA - KBS Miscanthus M5-2 (SPAdes) (version 2) | ecosystem: Host-associated > Plants > Roots >...
GTCACCGTCAGCGGCAGCACCAGCAGCACCCCGAACGCCGCCAGCCAGATCATGTGCCGGTTCGCCGCCGAGGCGCGGCGCCACATCCGCGCGGCCAGCAACGCCGACGCCAGCACCACGATGCTCTTTAACATCAAATCGACGAACGAGGGGAGATAACTTGCAAAGTTCATAGGGGTAATGAGGACGAAAGGGAACGGTTACTTGGACTTGGCTTTCTTGATGATCGCCTCGAGCCGGCGCAGCTCCTCGGGATCGAGCTTGCCGTCGGCCGCGTCCACGAGAGAAGCCACCGCACTGGCGAGCGACCCCTCGAAAAACGTGCTCACAACCCGCTTCAACGCCGACCGGCGCGCCTGATCGGGCGCCTGCGTGGGCAGATAAACATAACGCGGGCCGTCCTCCCGGTGCCTTAAGACGCCCTTGTCCTCCAGGATGCGCAACAGCGCGCGGACAGCCGAATAGCCGGGGGCGTCGGGCAGCGCGGCCTGCACGTCGGCCGCAGTCGCTTCGCCGCGACCGTAAATCACGTCCATGATCTGCCGCTCGCGCCGGGTGAGATGTTCGGTTTTCGATGCCATGCTAATTTCTTAGCACACATTGCCCACCAAGCCGCAAGCCCATTATGCTAATTTCTTAGCATCACAAAAACCTCACCGGGTCTCCCACACCCAGTCGTCGCCGCCCTGCCTAGCCCCGTCATCGCGTCCGTCGCGACCCGTGGCATAAAGCAGGTAGGTTCCGTCGGCGTTGAGCCGATAGCGAAAGGGCTCGCCCGTCGCAAAATCATGCAAGCCCGCCAGCCAATGCGCGATGATCGCCCGCACGAGACTTCGAGCACCTCGAGACCGGCGAACCGGGTTTGGCACAACTGACACCGCTTCCGGATATCGCCCTGACGCTCCGGCAGATCATAGATGTGGTCGTGCTCGGCGGCGCGCTTCGCGTAGTAGGCGACCATTTCCAGGCTCATGTTTTACAGGGTGCAGGAGTCAGGCACCAATGCCATGGTTCAAACGCAATGCCGTGCGGGTTGTCACGCGGATAGGACAGCACGAAGCCAAAACCGGCGGCATGCTCCGCCAGCCATGAAAACTCCCGCGTCGCCTCGAACGCCTCGGTCAGGTGCGCGCAGTCCGGCGAACCAATGTCCACCGCCCGGCCCGTGTGGTGCTCGCTGTATCCCGGGTAAGCGCTCACCTTTAAAATATCCGCCAAGGACATTCCCGCCTCCAGCTTGCGTTGGATGATTTCAGTTTGCCGAGCGACGCCTCGAAATGCGGACACCAACAATAGCTGAACCCCGTCGCGTTCGGCCGCCATCCGCATCGCGAGCCACGCGTCCGCCGCCGCCGGTGCGAGACGTGCATCCCGGCCAAAGGCATCCGCACCCACGCTGCGAAGCTCCGTCGCTTCCTCGCAGCGGCGCATGCGCTTTTCGTAGTCGGGCGGCGGCGGCGGCAACGTCATTGGACGGAGATATATTGAACGGATAACGAGGACATCACCCCGCTAAGTTTCGTTTTTGAAGAAAAATTTTGGCGTGCCCAGCCGGATAGTCCTTCTCGGCTAGCTTATTTCGTCCGTTGATCGAGCAGCTCATCCAACAACTCCGCGAGAGGAAGAAAACGCCGTGTCAGCTCCGCGACTTCATCTTCGAACCGCCGCGAATCCAACTCGATCCAACCCTCCATCAAAGTCTGCGGACCGTAGTCCGTCGAAACCTGCGGCCAGTCGCAGGCCGCCGTGGCAAACGCCGACCGGAATGCGGCGGCGAACTCACGGCTCTGGATCGCGTAGCCCGCGAGGGAGCGAAGCTTCAACGCGTGGATGTTATAGAATGCACGCCGCTGCTTGAGCCCTTTCGCATCAATCCACACAGAAAAGAAAATCCCGACTTCGCTCGGCCCCGCTGCGGGCGACTGATTGGCCCAGCGCCGTTTTTGGAGTTTGAGCACAGTCGCTTCATGCCAGCAACCAGCGTGCGTCTCGATCTGTCGGGCGGCGAGCACCGGGCGCACGCCAGCGGCAACCCGGACAAACATCTCCAGATAGGAATTCATCCTGTGTTATTATTTCTTCGGACGCCCCCAGCGCCACGCCGGCTTTTCACCCTTCAGCCAGCAGATGAAGGTCAACGCCAGCGACAGTCCGATCGCATAGGGAACAAACGCCGACTTATGAGGCATCAGCCAACGTGCCCCGCCAGCGAGCAGCGCAATGTAGATCAATACCACCACCCAGCCCTGCCAACAGATGGGCGGCCCCCAGCCATAGCCATAGGTTTTCGCCGGAAACCAGATCGTGCGTTTGGATTCGTTCATGATTTTTAAGCAGAGACCATTAGTGATCGTGGCCGTCGTAGATCCACATCGGCTCCGTCTTTCCCGCCCGCTCGAAACCACACTTCTTGTAGAAGTCGATCGCGCGTCCGTCCGCCACCAACATGTGCTGATGGAAGCCGTCGTAGTTCTTCCTGAGCCGCTTCAAGATTTCCGTGCCCACACCCTTGCCCCGAAATTCCGGAAGGACGAGGAGGTGCGGATAATAGACGACCAGGAACCCGTCGGAGATGGCGTTCCCCAAGCCGACCAACGTTTCGCCCTCCCAAGCCGAAACGAGCGAATGCGAATGGCGGAGCGCGTTCATGAGCTGCTCCGGCTTGTCCGCCGACGACCAGTCGTTGGCCCGGTAAAGCGCGACCACCTGATCCATCGGCAGATTCCGGTCTTCGGTGTAGTTCAATGTGTGCGGTATCATGAGAGAAAGGATCGTCACTTGATGAAATACCCGGCCGCCCGCCACATGCCATCCGCCTCGTGCACGAACGTGACGGTTTCCACCGCGGACTTGCAGTCGGCAAATGACGCACTGAACCGCATCACCACATACTTGCCGGCCGGAGCGCCGGGCAAGGACTCGGTCGTCTGGCAAACCTCCGCGACACGAAACATCCGCTCGCCGAGCGGCTGGCGCACGCCCGTTAAGGAGGTAACCCATTTCTCCCGTGTGAGGGCATCACGAAAGACCTTGGAGGCGTTCGTCCAGCTCGGTCCATAATGCCCCTCGTCAATCGACATCAGCCAAATCCGCGCCGCTGCCACCGCCTCCTTCTCGTCCTCGGTGCGCGGACGAATCCAGTAACCGACCATCCGGCAGCGACCGTCCTTTTCCCGCGCAAACACGACGGTCTCCGACGCCGACTTCAGTCCGGAAAAAGTGCTGTCGAGCTCCACGAGCCAATACACCCCGTCGGGCATGCCGGGAAACACCGTGGTTTGTTGCGAGCCCGCAAACGTGCGGGAAATCACCTCGCCGAGCGGACGGCGGATCTTCTCGGATTTCGCCACCCATTCCGCCCGGGAGCCTGCATGACGAAAACTCTCCGCCGCCGCGTCCCAGCTTTCGGCATAACGACCGGCATCCATCAGTAGCATCCAAGCCTGCAAGGCGGTCAGCCCTTCCTGTTCGACCTGTTGCTCGCCCGTCATTTTCGCAAAACGAAGCAGGAGCACGCGGCGAATACCCGGAGACGTTGAACCAAGTTCAATGACCGAAAACACCCCCAACGCCACTCGGTCTTCCGCCACCCGCTCTCGCGACTGGCCCGGAGCTTGGTTCGTTTTTGCATCCCCCGCCAGCGTAGCCGTGACCAAGTAATGCACCCGCCCCTCTTCCATCGTGGCCTTCCCATGCACCGACGCTCCGGGCCCGGGTGCGATGATCGTGGGGTCTCTCATATCCTCGACCGACTCGGCCACTTTGATCACCAGAGGCGCACCCTCTGGCCCGAAATTCCGCCCCGGCATAGGATAAAGTTTCACATCTGGAGTGCGGCTTAGCACGGCGGGATTCAGGTTTTCCGAAGTGAACTTGAAATCCGCTGGAACATCCGCCGCCCATGTCTCCCTCACAAGCCCCTCCGCCGCCGTCGCGGGCTCGGACCGCACCGGGTTGGATCGAGTCTTCACGCCGGCATCGGACGAACTGCCGAAGGCGCGGGCGTCCTTCACCCCACTCGACGCATCGTCGGCCGACGGTTGAAGCGGGACGTGCTTGAACATCGCCGTGCGGATCGGGCGCTTGCGGCATTCAAACGTCTCGATCTGCTGCAACGGCACGTCGAAGACGCAGCGCCCGGTTTTGAGATTAGCGACACCGCCCTGCCCACGACTGACGCAATTCAGTCGGCGTCCGTCCGTGGTGATCGCCACGAAATCGATCTGCTCGTCACCCGAATCCACCGAGAGATCACACGTGAACGCGACGAACGCGCGACCGGCGGAGTCTTGTCCCGGATCGGTCAATAGCACTCCGTTGCCCAAGACTATGCGGCCTCGAACCACCGGCACCTCGCCGCTCTGTTGCCACGGGCCGGCACTATAACGCAGCTTCAGCGAAGCTCGGGGCGGTATTTCGTCCTCTTTCCCGGCGCAAATCGCCGCAGTGACCCAACCGAGATTCTGACTCTCCGCATCGGACGGAAAAACCGATGAGGCCTCCGAACCGGTCGGGACCTTGAGCGGACGTCCCGCCTCATCCACCAGCATGAGCTCGACCACGCTCTGCGCATCGAATGCCGGATGGGAAACCCACACGCAAAGAAAGCGGGGCTTTTGGGCGGCCTCGCTGGTGCCGCTGACATCCACTCGCGACGGCGTCATCAAGTGATCCGGCAACTTCATGTCCGCCTTCGTCACCCGTTCGCCGGAGGGCAGCCAAGCACGCCAATGCGGATCCATCTTCACCTCGTCCTGCCAGGCGAGGAAACGCAGTTGGGGCGGTGTGGATACTGCGGCCGCGTCCTGCACAGTGGACGCAGGAGGGATGCGAGACACCAAAGAAAGCTGCTCCGGCGCGGAAGAAAGCGTCCAGAAGCTCAGAATAATGATGCCGACCACCACGGCCTTTCGGCCCCAAGAGATTTTCCGCGACACCACCCCTAGTCCCACCGCCAGCACCGCCAAGACCAACGTAAACCAGGAGATGCCCTTCTGACTCTCGGGTGACAGATTCAAAAATAACCAAGGAAATGGCAGTAAAACCCACCGAATGAAGCCGCTTAGGCATCCGCTATAAAACGCGATGTAGCCTAGCAGTTGGCGGCCTCTTCCAACGTCGGGATCCTGCTTCGCCGGCGAGGGCAGCGCGGAGTCGTCTCTTATTTTCTTCCAAGCGCAACGGACGCCGAAGATAGCCACCCCGAGCACAAGCACATGAGCAGCGAGATAGGAGACACCGGAAATCGGGTGCCCGTCATACCCCCGTCCCAGCATGATCAGGATCGCGAGATTGACGACCGCGTTGTCCAGCACGAGCAGCGGCAACAGCAAGCCGCCCGCCATTGCTAGAGCCAAGCCGCGCAGGCGTCCCGCCGAACCGCGGATTTGACGAATAGCCTTCCACCCCAGGACCAACGATCCGCACGCCACTAGCCGGCAGATCAGCCAGGCCATACTGATCCCAAATACCATCTGATCCCTGGGCACCCACCGGGAGCGGGCCACAATCGACCCGATTATCCCAACGCTCAGCCCCAACAGCGCGAGTCCCGCTGCAGAGATGGCCATTCGCGAATAACGCGGCCGCGCCGCTCCCGGAACCGCAGGTCGTGACCCCGGTTCACCCGCGCCCGCCGCTCGCACATCCGCCATGAGCACTCTCCGTCCCAACCCCCACGCACAAAAAATCACGACAAGGGTCGCCAGACATACCTCCACAAAGACCACCCAGCCCGCGTTCGAACCCGGCTCGAACGCCGTCCCGGCCTCGCCAGACGCCCGCTCACCGTCGGCCGATGCCACTGCGACGGCCTCGGCGCGGGTGTTCAACACCACTTTCCCAATAATATCGGCGGCCGTCACCTGCTGCGGCGTTTCTCCTCGCCGCTCAATATGCACGATCCCATTGGCAGCATCCTCCCGCACGACACGACCGACTCTGATTTCATCGGCGGAAAAACGATAGGCAATGATGTCTCCCGCCGGAAAATGCCGGACTGGTTTGAAAACAAAAACGAGGCTTCCCCTCGGGATCTCGGGGCTCACGGCCGAAGTCGGCACTCGATACGGCGCCAGAACAAAAGTCCGGATGCCAAACAATACTCCTCCGATGATGAGCACCGCCCATAAAAAGGATTTTACCTTCTTCCAACCGAACGACCTATGGACGCTGTTCACAGCGGAATCGGATGCCTGCATCCGCCCCGGCGTCCGACCACGCCACATCCGTCCCATAAAGATCGTCGGCACGATCAAACAAATGCCCAGCATCAACGCCAACGACAGCAGGTTGATCCAGCCGATGTTGATCAGAAGTGTGCTAGCCCACGTCCCGAAGAAATGCGCGGCCGCCGGATCGCGGGTGGCCGAGTCCATCACGTGCATGCCATAGCCCTTGCCTCCGTAGGCGTAAATGCCCGCTGCACCTCCTCCGCCCAGTGCAATGGGCGCCACCGCGCCTCCTCCCAATGCAGCCAGCAAGGCCACGGCGAGACCACCGAAGGAGAATAATCCGCAGGCCAGTCCGCCGTAGGCGAATACCCCGAAGGACGCTCCCCCCATGGCGACCACGCCGGTCGCCGTTCCACCGATGGCGATCACTCCCTTAGCCCTGCCGCCGATAGCGATGATTCCCCGGGAGGTTTGGGCGCGCCCAGTTTCGGGATCCCGTCCCCTGACAATGTGCAACAGCGGCAAGCCGAAGAGCGTTGTTTTTGAGCGGTATTCCAACCGGAAGGCCTGCTTCGGCATGGTTTCGACCGCCGCCGCCGGAGCGTTCGTGATCGTCTCCACCCGCGTCTTCAACTCGCTCGCCTGGCCATAGCGCAACGCCGGCTCCTTCTCCAAAGCGCGCAGCACCACCTCGTCGAGGCGCACGTCGATTTGCACCTTCTTCGACGGCAACGGGAATTTCCCCAGCGGCAGCTCGCCCGTGAGCAACTCATAGAAAACCACGCCCAGCGAAAAAATGTCCGCACGATGATCCACTTCCAGCGGATGCTCCACCTGCTCGGGCGCCATGTAGTGCGGCGTGCCCATCACGTGGCCCGCGCCCGTGAGGCGCGCGGTGGCGGTTTCCTTGCCCATCAGTTTCGCCAGACCGAAGTCGGCCACTTTCACCCGGCCTTTGCGGTCGATGAGCACATTCTCCGGCTTGATGTCGCGGTGGACGATGCCTTCGTCGTGCGCGTATTGGAGCGCGTCGCACACCTGCGGCACGATCTGCAATGCCTCGCGCGGAGACAGCCGCTCCGCGTGCTGAAGCTGACGCAGGTTCACGCCATCGACGAACTCCATCAGGAAATACGGACGCCCGCCCGCCTGCCCAAACTCGTGCAACGCGACGATGTTCGGGTGGTTGAGTTTCGCCAGCGCGCGCGCCTCTTGGGAAAAACGCTCCGCGAAACCCGGATCGTTGGCCGGCGGCGTGTGCAGGAGCTTGAGCGCGACAAACCGGTCGAGCGCCGGCTGCCGGGCCTGATACACCGCACCCATGCCGCCGGTGCCGACCAAGCGGATAATCTCCAGCTGAGGAAACAGCTTCGCCACCTCCTCCAGCGGAAGCGGCGGCACCGCCGGGCCGGCGGCAGGTGGCTGCGTCTCGCCGGCCAGGCGCGTTTGTGTGGCAAGGTTGAGCGCGAGCAGACAGCGCGGGCAAAGTCCCTCGGCGGCGCCGGCGGGGATGGGCGCGCCACACTGGGGACACGGGCGGGGGGCAGACATGGTGTTCATCACCGGGTAAATCCGGAAAAAAGTCCCGCCGTTACACGGTTTGTTGAAAAATCCTCACGCGCTTAAAACACCCAGCAGGTGCCGCACCTCGTCGTCGATCTCCGCGGCGTCGGCCACCGTGTGGGCGATCTCTTCGCGAAACACCTCGCGAAACCGGCGGCGCATCCGGTGCGCGGCCACGCGCGCGGCCCCTTCGTTGACCCCGAGCGCCGCCGCTATCTCCGCATAACCCATCTCGCCCCGCGGCGCGGTGAGCTGCGTTTTCAAGTGATCGAAGTCGTCCCCCTTGCCCGCCGCGACAAACTCCTCCCGCAACCGCGCCATCGCCCGGTCGAGCAACGTCAGCGCCCAGCGGCGTTCGTAGAGTTTTTCCGCCGAGGCGTCGTCCCGCAGGCCGTCGTGATAACCGCTCTCGGCCAGGGCCGAATCGAAGGTGACGTGCGCACGTCCGCCGCCCCGTTTCTGCGCACACGCCTTCTCCCATTCGTCGGCCATGAAACGCTTGAACGCCACCAGCAGGAACGAGCGGAAGCGCCCTTTCTCGGGCGCAACCAGCCGCAATGCGTCGGCGTCGTCCGCCAGCAGCCGGGCGAAAAACGCCTGGGTGAGATCCTGCGCATCATGCGGCGCCCGGCCCTGCCGGCGGGCGAAAGCGTAAAGCGGCGGCCAGTAGCAGCGACAGAGTGTTTCCAACGCCTCGCCCACCTCCGGCGAATGCTTTTCGCGCGCCTTCAGCACGACGGTCCACCGCGTGGCGGCGAACCGGCCATGACTCGGGCCGCCGGCGTTTTGTTGCTCAAGCGTGTTCATGAAAATGAAGCCGGTGGCAAAAGCCTCCGGCGGAGACGGGTTGTCAACGTGATTTACCCGACCGACTTGGGGAGTATCCGGGTTCTTCGATCGAGTAGGCTGCGAGCTTGCTCGCGCTCCGAACCGCGCCTGCAAGCAGGCGGCCCACCTGTCCAAATAGGTTTTCGATGCATCTTTCTGAGATGCGCCTTGGCGCGGGGGGCCTCGCCGGCGGCGAAGCCGCCCCTCCATCCGCCCGCCCCGCTCGGCTCCTCTCTTGCCATTTGCGGGGGTGATCCGTTGTTTGCCTGCCCGTATTCATGAACGACGCGTCCTTCGACGATGATTCTCCCTCCCCCGCCCGCTCCGAACCCGGAGAGGTCGGCCTCGTCGAACCGCGCGATTTCGTCAGTTCCGCGCCGTTCACCTTCGACAACGGCCAGTCCATCCCTGGCTTCACGTTGCGCTATGAGACCTACGGCCGCCTCAACGCCGCCCGGGACAACGCCGTCCTGATCTGCCACGCCCTTTCGGGCGACCATCACTGCGCCGGCATCCATTCGCTTTCCGACAAAAAACCCGGCTGGTGGAACAACCTCATCGGCCCGGGCAAGGCGGTCGATACCAACAAATTCTTCGTCCTCTGCTGCAACGTCATCGGCGGCTGCCAGGGCTCCAGCGGCCCCTCCTCGATCGACCCGCGCACCGGCCGGCCCTACGGCATCACCTTCCCCGCGGTCACCATTCGCGACATGGTGCGCACCCAGAAGCTCTGGCTCGATTCCCTCGGCGTCGCGTCGCTCTACGCCGTCATCGGCGGCTCCATGGGCGGCATGCAGGTGCTCCAGTGGGCCCTCGAATACCCGGCCTTCGTCAAACGCGCGCTCGCCATGGCCACCACCGCCCGCGAGGGCGCGCAGGCCATCGCCTTCAACGAGGTCGGCCGCCAAGCCATCCTCCAGGACCCCGAGTGGAACCACGGCATCTACCCAAAAAACGGTGGACCACGCGTGGGCCTGGCAATCGCGCGCATGATGGCGCACATCACCTACCTCTCCGACGCGTCCATGGACCGCAAATTCGGCCGCAAGGCCGTCCGCCCGCGCTCGGCTTCAGGCTCCGGCTCTCAACACTCAGCGCTCAACTCTCAACTCTCCGCCCCTTCCGACTCCATGGAGGGCCTCGACGCCGTCGCGCCCGCCGCGACCTTCGACGTGCGTTTCGAGGTCGAGAGCTACCTGCGCTACCAAGGCCAGAGCTTCATCAACCGATTCGACGCCAACTCGTATCTCTACATCACCCGCGCCCTCGACCAGTTCGACCTCGCGGCCACCCATGGTTCGCTCGAAAAGGCTTTCGCCGGTGTCGAGGCGTCCACGCTGGTCGTCGGTTTTACGAGCGACTGGCTGTTTCCGCCCGACCAGAACCGCGACATCGCCCTCGCCCTCCTGCGCGCCGGCAAACGCGTGAGCTACGCCGAGCTCTCCACCGACCTCGGCCACGATTCCTTCCTGCTGGAATCGCCGCAGCTCTACGATCTCGTGCGCGGGTTCCTCGACTAAGCCGCACCGCCATGGCCAAACCGTCCAATATCAAGCGCACCGTCGATATGCAGATCATCGCCGACTGGATCGAGCCCGGCTCGCGCGTGCTCGACCTCGGCTGCGGACGCGGCGTGCTCCTCGATTACCTCGTGCAAACGAAACACGTCCATGCCGTCGGCGTGGATCTCGATTTCGACAAGATTTCCGCCTGCGTCCGCCGCGGACTCACCGCCTATCAGGGCGACATGATGAGTCTCATGCGCGCCCTGCCCGAAAACCACTTCGACCGCGTCATCTGCTCGCGCACGCTCGAGGAACTGCCCGACCCCGGCGCCATCATCGAGCAGGCCCTGCGCATCGGCAAAACCGTGACGGTCGGCTTCGTGAACCACGGCTATTGGAAAAACCGCGTCGCCGCGTTTTTCCTCGGACGCAAACCGCGCAACGCCGTCTATACGACCGCGTGGTTCGAAAGCCGCCCGACGAATCCCGCGAGCATCGCCGACTTCGAGGATTTTTGCGCGCTGCGCCAGTTGAAGATCGCCCGCCGCGCCCACCTCGGCGGCGACTGGAAGAGCAAGAGCAGCCTTTGCCCCAACCTCCTCGCCGGCTACGCGCTTTACGACCTCACGCGGTGAGCGCGGCGTCCGCGGTCGATCTGGATGGCCGCAAAAAAGCGCAAAAGTGCCTTTCCGCGAAAGAAACTCTCCCGCGCGCCTATAGGCGCGACGCACGACTGCGAAAACCGGACGGCCCCTTGCGCTTTTTTGCGGCCATTCCCTCCGATAAGTCCGGAACAACCCTCAGCCCTTCCACGCCTTGAGCCGGGCCGCCTGGATCAGGCACACGCAATTGCTGCCGTCGGCGGTGTGCATCCAATACAGGTCCAGCTCGGGAAACTCCTTGTCCATCGCTCGCTGCAAGCCGCCGACCTCGATCAACACCACGCCGTGCGGTTGCAGGCGGTCGCGCGACTGGCGCAGGAGCTTGCGGATGATGTCCAGACCGTCCTTGCCGCCGTCGAGCGCCATGCGCGGCTCGCGGTGGAATTCCTCCGGCAGCGCATCGCAATGCGCGGTGGGCTCATAGGGCGGATTGCTGAGGATGACGTCGTATTTCACCTTCGGCACCGAGTCGAACACGTCGCTGTGGTGCAGCTTCACGCGACGCGTGAGCTGGTGTTTTTTGACGTTGATGGCCGCGACGGCCAGCGCGTCGGGCGACAGGTCCACCGCGTCCACTTTCGCGTCGGGAAAGTGGTGCGCGAGCAGGATCGCGAGGCAGCCGGAGCCGGTGCAGACATCCACGACCCGCGTCACCTTCGCCGGGTTCGACAGCCAGGCGTCGAGTTGCTGCGGGATGATTTCCAGAAAATAGCTCCGCGGGATGATCACGCGCTCATCGACGTAGAACCGGTATTCACCCAGAAACGCCTCGCGGGTGAGGTAGGCGGCGGGGATGCGTTTTTCCAGGCGACGGTGCAGCATGCTTTCCACCGCCATGACCTCGGCCGAGGTGAGCTTGTGCTTGAGCACCGAGGGTTTGCTGTCGAGCGGCAGCGCAAGCGTGCGCAGGAGCAGATAAAGCGCCTCGTCATGCGCGTTGGTCGCGACCTGGCCGAGGGCGACGCCGGTCGCTTTGTAGCGCGCCACGGCATACTTGAGCCAGTCGCCCAAGGTCAGGCGGGCTGCCGGCTTTTTGGCGCGAGATGCCGCCGCCTTGGCCGGACGCTTCGGAACCGCTTTTTTGGGTGATTTTTTGGAGGTGGGCACGATTTGTTAAATCGCTGTGAAGCGCCTCCTACCCAAATCAGCCCGCGAGCCGGTTGAACAGCAAAAGAAACGGGGCGCCAACGACTCCTATCACAAAACCCAGCACGGCGCGCACCGGCGGCAGATTGATGGCCACGATCAGGATCAAAAAACTCCACCGGGCGATGCCGTAAAACGTCTCTTCGCTCATGCCGATCGCGTGGCGCAAAACATGGCTGCCATCAAGCGGGGGAAGCGGAATGAGGTTGAAGACGGCAAGAACGACGTTGATGCCGATAAATGTGATCACGAGCTCACCCAGCGACTGATCCACAAACCGGCAAATCAGACCGCCGACAACCGCAGCCAACAAAGCGAGGCCAAGATTCGCACCGGGACCGGCCAGCGTGTTGATGATGTCGTCCCGCACGCGGTGCCGGAAATACGAGGTATTCACCATCACCGGCTTGCCCCAGCCGAAGAAAAAGCCGCCCGGCAGCACGAAAATGCTCATCAGCGGGAAAATCACCGTGCCCACCAGATCCATGTGCGCGAGGGGATTCAGCGTCACCCGGCCCTGGGAGACCGGCGTGGGGTCGCCCAGCTTGTCCGCGCTGAACGCGTGCGCCCATTCGTGAATGCACAGACTGGCGACCAGCAGGATGTAGTAAATGAGTCCCTCGCGCAGCTCCGCGAGACCGATGCCGTGTTCCATCATAAACGGTTACTTTGCGGATTCGGCGGGGAGCTGGGCAACCAGCTTTTGTTTCTGGGCCTGAAGCTTCTCGTCCGTCACGGTCGCGAGCACGGCGCGGGCCTCGGCGAACTTCTGCTGGTGGATCAGCACGTTCGCCTCGTGAAGGCGGATGGTTTCCTTTTCCACCGGCGAGGTGACTTTCGCCTCCAGCGCCTTCCAAAACACCAGCGCGGCCGACCACTCCGGGCGTTCCAGGTCGTAGAACGACTCGCCGAAGCGGTAGGCGTAGCCGACGTTGCCCGGCGCCAGCGCGGTGGCCTTTTCAAAGGCGTCCTGCATCGCCTGGTCGATCGTGGCCCGCGTCCAGGCGCCGCTCTTGATGAAATCCTCGCGCGCCTCGGTGAGCAGCGAGCCGATCTGGTAGTGATAAAGCGGCTCGTCCGGCGCGAGTTTCACCGCGGCGAGGTAGTAGTTGAGCGCGTCGAGCGGCCGGCCCTCCTCGGCGAGGTAGTTGCCCAGCTGGTTTTTCACCAGCGGCAGATTCGGGTCGAGCTGGTTGGCCTTCAGGAGCATGGCTGCGGCGAGTTTCCGCTGGTCAACGACCGGCTGGTTGAGCAGGAGCGCGTAGCTCACGTAACCGGCCGCCACGTCGGGATATTTTTTAAGGTAGTCGTCGTAGTCGAAGACCAGTTCCTGAAACTGCGAACGCATGTCCTCGATTTCGGCCTGGGTGGTCTTGGCGGACGCCTTGGCCAGGAGATCCCGCTGGCGCTCGACCAGGATTTTCAACGCCCCGGCGGCGGTCGCCGGCACGGGCTTTTCCTCCGCGCGCAGACACACGGCGGACAGGCACAGCAACACGAGGGCGAATAGACGGGTGAACTTCATGGGAACTCGGTGCGACAGGCTGCGCGCCCCCGGGTGCCGCGTAAATACCAACCTCCGCCGCAAGCGCACTTGCGAACACCCGCCGCCCTGCGCAGCTTGACCGCACCACCGCCATGCCCACCCGCGAACTCGTCATCGCCTTCGACGCCGACGACACCCTCTGGCACAACGAGACCATCTTCGAGGCCGTCCACGAGCGCTACCGCGAGATGCTTTCGCACTACCACGACGCCGCCACGGTGGACCGCACGCTTTTCGCCACCGAGATGCGCAACCTCGAGCTCTACGGCTACGGCGTGAAGGGGTTCATGCTCTCCGCCGTCGAGACCGCCATCGAGCTCACCGGCGGCAAGATCTCCACCGCCGAGATCCGCCAGCTGCTCGCCCTCGGCCGCGACATGCTCGCCCATCCGGTCGATCTCCTCGACGGCGTGGCGGAGACGGTCGCCGCGCTCGCCGCCAACCACCGCCTGCTCGTCATCACCAAGGGCGACCTGCGCGACCAGGAACGCAAGATCGCCAAGAGCGGCCTCGCCCGCCACTTCCGCCACATCGAGATCGTGTCCGATAAAAACGAGTCCGCCTACGCCGTGATCCTGCGCCGCCACGACATCCGGCCCGACTCGTTCCTAATGGTGGGCAACTCGCTCAAGTCCGACATCCTCCCCGTCCTCGCACTCGGCGGCAGCGGCGTGCACGTCCCCTACCCGCTCGTCTGGCAGCACGAGCGCGCCGAACCGCCGCCCAAGGCCGACGGACGTTTTTTCACCGTGGCCAGCGTGCGCGACCTGCCGCCGCTCGTCGCCCAGCTCGCCCGCTGAGGCCGCGCCGCCATGTGCTGCCGCTACGTTCTGCAACAGGATCACGCCAAATCCCTGCTCGAAAAGCTGGGCGTGCTCCTCGCCGCCGGCGCCCTCCCGCCCACCCGCTACAACCAGCCTCCCGGCGGCCGCATCCCCGCGATCCGCAATCATGTAGGCCCGACCGCTGGTCGGGCTTCAGGTGCGTCTCAAAAGCCCGACCAACGGTCGGGCCTACACCGCGAACTCGCCCCGCTCCACTGGGGGCTCACGCCGTCATGGGCCCGCGACTCCGCTTCGCCCGTCGTCAACGCCCGCGCCGAGTCCCTCGCCGACAAGCCCACGTTCCGCGATGCCTATCGCACGCGCCGCTGCCTCATTCCCACCAGCAGTTTCTACGAATGGAAAGTCTCCGGTCGCGCCCGTGAACCCTGGCTCTTCCGTCTGCGCGACGGGCAGCCGTTCGCCTTCGCCGGCCTCTGGGAAACCTGGCGCGCGCCCGACGGCAAACTCCTCGAATCCTGCGCCCTCGTCACCACCGCGCCCAACGCCGTGATGGAGCCCGTCCACCACCGCATGCCCGCCATCCTCGCCGACGCCGCCGCGTGGGACGCATGGCTCGACCCGCGCCTCACCTCGCCTGACGCGCTCGCGCCGCTGCTGCGGCCGTTCCCCGCCGACGCGATGACCGCCGTCGCCGTTGATGCGCGCGTGAACAACGTCCGCCATGACGACGAGGCCTGCCTCGCCCCGGCCGCCGCGCAGCAACTCTCGATGGAATTTTAACCATGCCCGCGCCCTTCCCCGTTTCCGACCACTGCGACGGCCGGCGGTTTTTCAACCCGCGCCGGCATGACGACCGCTCGTGGCTCGACGTGTGGCGCTGGAAACGCGCCGCCAAACCCGGCCCGTGGCCCGCGCAACCGCCCCTGCCCCGTGCGGTGCCCCCGCCGCTCGCCGCCGAACGTCTCGCGGCCACCTGGATCGGCCAGTCGACGTTCCTCCTCCAAACCCGCGCGGGCAACGTGCTCACCGATCCGGTTTACAGCGACCGTGTCGGCCCCGCCGGGATCATCGGCCCGCGTCGCGTGCGTGGCCCCGGCGTCACCTTTGACGACCTGCCGGCCATCGACGTGGTGCTCCTCAGCCACGATCACTACGACCATTGCGACCGCGCCACCCTCCGCCGCTTGTGGGCGAAACACGCGCCGCTCGCCGTCACTCCTCTCGGCAACGGCCCGCTGCTCCGCGCCGCGGGCTTCGCTCCCGACCGCATCGTCGAACTCGACTGGTGGCAGTCGCACGCCGCCGCCGCCGGTCTCAACCTCACACTCACACCCGCCCGCCACTGGAGCAACCGCCTTCGCGGTCCACGCAACGGCCGCCTCTGGGGCGGTTTCGCGATCCGCACGGCGGAGGCGCACGCGTTTTTCGCCGGCGACACCGCCTACGACGACACGATTTTCCACGACATCCGCCAAAAACTCGGCGCGCCCGACTTGGCGCTGCTGCCCATCGGCGCCTACGCCCCGCGCTGGTTCATGGCCGAACAGCACTGCGACCCGGCCGAGGCCGTGCAAATCCACCGCGACCTCGGCGCGACCCTGAGCATCGGCATGCACTGGGGCACGTTCCCGCTGACCGACGACGGCTTCGACGAACCGCCGCGCGCACTCGCCCGCGCGCTCGCCGAGGCCGGCCTGCGCGAGACCGATTTCCTCGCCCGCGCACCGGGCGAGACCGTGCGCGTTTAGCCGCGCAGCTCCACGATCACGCGCAATCCGCTGCGGCCGTCGGCGCGGTTCTCGGCGCGGATCGATCCCCCGTGCAACGCCGCGATGCTCCGGCAGATCGCCAGCCCCAGCCCGTGACCGCGGCCCGACGCACCGCCGTTTTCATAACGCACAAAGCGCTCGAAGATTTTTTCCAGCTGCGACTCCGGCAGTCCCGGGCCCTCGTCAGTCACCGCGAGGCGCCAGCCTCCGTCGGTGCGCTGCGACTCCAGCGTCACCACCCCGCCAAGCGGCGACACGTTGAGCGCGTTGCCCACCAGGTTGAGCAGCAACTGCCGCAGCAACGACGGCTCGATGCGCATCACGCCCGCGTCGTTGCGCGCGAGGACGAAGCGCGCCCCGCGGTCCTCGGCCAGCACGCCCGCATCCTCCACGAACGGCGCGAGCAATGCGGGCATGTCGGTCTCCCTCATCACCAGTGAAAGCGTGCCGCTCTCCGCCTTCGCGATGAACAGCAGGCTCTCGATGATGCGGTTCATGTGACCGATTTCCTCCATGAGGTCGGCCAGCCCCGCGGACGCCTCCGGGTCGTGGGCAACGCGCGCGCGCAGCCGGTCGGCGTTGAGCCGGATCAGGGCCAGAGGCGTCTTCAGCTCGTGCGAGGCGTCCGCCGTGAACCGCTTCACCTGCTCGAACGAACCCTCGAGCCGGTCGAACATCTGGTTGAGCAACGCGGCCAGACCCGCCAGTTCGTCGCGCGCCGGCGACACCGGGATGCGCTCGCGGAGGTTGTCCGCGCCGATGCGCCGCGCGGTCTCCTCGATCGCCCGCACCGGCCGCAGTGTCACCCGGCTGAAACCGTAGCCGAGCCCCACGCCAGCCAGCCCCACGCCGAGGATCAAAAATCCGCTCACGCGCGCATAACCGCGCAACATCCGGTCCATCGGCGTCAGCGGACTGCCGATCTGGATGTGCCAGGGTCCCTTGTAAAACTCCGACACCCGTGTGCGCCCGATGCCCTCGATCGGCGTGGTCCAGTGCGGCTCGCGGTCCGACAGGTCGGGCAGAATCGCCGAACCCAGATTGGGCGACCGATACAGCACGGTGCCGGCCGCGTTGTGAATCTGGATGTAATACAGCGACACGTCCGCGTCGTGCACCGCGTCGAAGCGCCGCCGGATGTCGGTCGACGTCAGCGAAGGATCGTCGCCGAGGAGTTCCTCCAATTCTTCGGCCTGCAACCGGTGCATCTGCTCCATGTTGCGCTCGGCCTGGTGCTTCAACAGCCAGCCGCCGGACACCAGCACGACCACCGTGGTCAGCGTGACCAGCGCGGCGAACTGCCACGCGAGCCGGAATGTCAGCGAGCGGATCATGTGAGTTGATACCCCGTTCCGCGCACGGTCTTGAACAGCGGCTCCGCTTCCGCCGGCGCCGGGAATTTCTGCCGCAGCTTGCGCACATAGACGTCGATCAGGTTAGTTTCCATGTCATACGACGCCTCCCACACGCGCTCCGAGATCAGCGTGCGCGTGAGCACCCGTCCGGCGTTTTGCAAAAACAGTTCCAGCAACGCAAACTCGCGGCTGGTCAGTTCCACCGGAGCGCCGTGATACGTCACCGTGCGCGCCAGCAGGTCCACGCGGATGCCGCGGTGCTCCAGCACCGTGGTCTTGCCGCCCGCATGCCGCCGCAGCAACGAGCGCAATCGCGCCAGCAGTTCGTCCATGCTGAACGGCTTCGGCAGGTAGTCGTCGGCCCCGAGGTTCAACCCCCGGATGCGATCCGCGACCGAGTCGCGCGCACTCAGGATCAGCACCGGCTCGTTGAACCCGCCCGCCCGCCACACGCGCAGCAACTCCAACCCGTCGCCGTCCGGCAGCCCGAGGTCCAGCACCACCGCGTCGTAGGGCGAATCGGCCAGCGCGTTCCGCGCCTCCGCGCAACTGCCGGCCACGCGCGTCGTGTAGCTTTGCTCGGCCAGCGCGCGTTCCACAAATTGCGCCACCTTGCGCTCGTCTTCGACGATGAGGATTTTCATGGAGAGTGGTCCCCACCATGCAGGCTCCGCACATAGCGCGCGAGCGAAACCACCTCGTCGTCCCGCAGGTATTCGTGCCCCGCCATCGGCGAACCGGGCAGGCCGAACTTGATGATGCGCGCCAACGACTCGTCCAACCGGGACGCGTCCGCGCGACGCCAGCCATCCCGCGACCAGTCCGGCGGACGCACGCTCAGCCTCGCCGCCGTCACCCCGTCGCCACGACCTTCGGAGCCGTGGCAATTTGCGCAGATCCTCACAAACAACCGCGCTCCGGCCACCGCATCCGCCGTTACCGCCGCCGGCGGACTCCACGCCGCCACCCGGGCCGCGCGCACCTCCTGCGTCCCCGCGCCGAGCGAAGCGAGATAGGCCACCAACGCATCCCCGCAGGCGTCGCCGTCGCGGAACAAGTGCGCATACGACGGCATCCGCGATCCCGGTGAAATCGCGCGCGGGTCCATCAGGTGCAACCGGTTCCATTCAGGCGTGCGACGATTCCCCACCTGCGCCAGGTCGGGCCCCTGGCGGCGGTTGCCCAGCAGGGGCGGCGCCTCCGCCAAGGACTCCGCCAGCGGTTTCTCCGGCCCCCAGCGGAGCACATCCGCCGTGCCCGACCGCACATACTGCGAATGACAATGGATGCAGCCCTCGCCGATGAATACCTCACGGCCACGCGCCACCAGCGCCGCCTCCTCGTCCGCACGCGCCTCGCGTTGCCCGATCACCACGGCCGCCAGCCCCGCACCGACCAGCAGGGGCTGACGCAGCCCGTGCCGAGTGCGCCACCTCGCAAGCAACACCGCCGCGATCACCACGCCCGCCGCCGGCGCCAGCCAGACCGGCAGCGCGTGCAAATCCTGAACCATGCCGATACCCAGCGCCGAACCCAGCCAGCCCGCGACTGCCAGGACGCCCCCCGCCAACCACGGACGTCCGCCGCGGGCCGGATAATACACCAGCGCCACCGAGTAGAACGACACGCCCGCCGTATAGAGCAGCTCCGCCCCTGCGTAGTCGCGCACCGTGTCGCCCAGCAACAGACACGCCAGCGCCAGCGCAGCCCAGGCCGCGAACATCACGCGTCCCAGCCAGCCGCGGTCGAGACACGCGCCCGCAAACACCGCCATGCTGAAATGAACCGCCGCGTTCAGCCACAAGCTCCCGCTCCCGCCCCATGTTCCTTCCCGCAACTGCGGCGTGTGCTGGATCACATAGAACGCCGCCGAATCCAGCCACACCAGCGCCATAAAAACCACCGTCCACGCCACCGCGCGGCCCGGACGAAAATCACTGCTCGCCGCCACCTCCGCCGTCTCCGCCTTCAGCCACCGCGCCGCCACCATCGCCGCCAGCATGAACACAATCCCCGCGCCTGCCTGCACGCGCGGCGACGCATGAAATACCACCGGCAGATTGCACGCCGCATACGCCAGACCCGTCCCCAATCCCACGGCCAGCCCCAGCTTTTTCAGGCCCAACACCGCCCGCAGCCCCGACGCCAGCGTCACCGTGAGCCCGCCCAGCGCCAGTCCGACCGCCGCAGCCGTCCACGCCGACGCATTCACGCACGCCACTCCCGCAGCGACCGCGCAGGCAAACGCCAGCCAGCGCAGCGTCCGCACATAGGAGCCAAGCCGGAACCGCCACGCCGCCAGCAGGCTTCCCGCCATGCCCGCGGCTCCCAGCGCGCCCATCGCCGGCCGCAGCCCCGCCTCGCCCACATCCGCGTGCAACCGCTCCAAAAAGGCGAACTCCGCGAAAATCAGAAAATATCCATACGTCGCCGCGATCACCACGACCGCCGACCAGAACGTCCGCCGGTTCAACGCACGCTCATTCATCGTCCCACCCTCCCCGTCGCAGAAGCCACGCCTGCGCCGCCACCAATGCGAAATCGGCCGCCGGCACACTCGCCCACGCCACCGGCAACCAGCCGAGCCCGATCGCCGCCGCACTGAACCCGCCCGCGGCCAGGCGAAACAAAATCGTGAACTCCAGCACCGCCCGCAGACGCGCGCCGCCGCCGCGCACCAGCGCCAGCAGGTAGCTCGCGCCCACCGCGCCGACAAACGAGCCCACCCATCGCAGGAACACCAAGCCATCGCCCGCCGGCACCGCCACCCGCATCAACGGCAGCATCTGCGCCGGCACAAACACCAGCCCCAGCCCGGTCAGAAAATCCATCGCCCCCGCGCCCAGCGCGAGCACGCGGGCCAGTGTCATCGTCGGTCGTTTCATGATGTGATTTCCTTTCGTTGAACCAGCCAGCGCACCGACGCCACGAGCATCGCCGCGCCCGCCGCCAGCCGCACCGCGTAAACGGCCTGCGTCCACCCCTCGCTGCGAAACAGATCGCCCGCGTAATCATTTTCCCACCAGCCGAGCGCAAGCAACGCAGCCACGTGCACCGCGCACGCACCCTGCCACAGCCAAAAATTTCCGCGCGGCTCGGCCCGCGGCGCCAGCTGGCGGAGGATGACGAAGTTCACACTCGTGACCAACCCCGCCATCGCGAGGTGCGCGTGCGCGACCAACCCATTTGTGAACTTCAATCGCTCCGACACCCCCGGCAAAAATGTGAGCCACCCCGTGACCACCAGCAGCAGCCACCACCCGAAGGCCGCGCCCAGCCACGGCCGCGCCGACACGTCCCACGCAAAGCGCCGGAAATATCCCCGCGCCAGCGGCACCCACGCAAGCAGCAGCCCGAGCCCCACCATCTGCGCCCACGCATGATGCGACGCATGCCCGTGATCAATCCCCGCAAACACCGCCCACGACCCCGCCAGCGCCACCCAATACCCTCCCTCGCCCCAAGCCAAAGTGTCACCTAATAGGTGACACTTTGGTATGCGGAGCATCACGGGGAGGAGGCCGAAGATCGTCACGATGCCAAGCGTCGAGCCGAGCAGGCTCGCACCCGTCGCGCCGCCGCTATCGGGGTTCACCGACGGATACACCTCGCGCCCCGCCGACCAGTAAAGCAGCCCCGGCACGAACAGCAGTCCCGCCAACATCACCGCGCGCAACCGGTCCGCGCCGCGTTCGCCGCGCCGCCACCACGCATGCGCGGCGCACACCGTCCACAGCACCACCATCGCGGCCGGCAGCAATCCGCGCGCCCAACCGTGCCAGTCGAGAAACAGTTTTCCGCTCGTCACACCGCCGAGCCACGCCGCGCCGCCCAACGCGAGCGCCAGGGACCACGCGCCCAGCGCGACGCGCACATGCAGGACCGCCCGCGGATGCCGCGCGTCCACGCACCACGCCAGCAGCGCGCCGACCAGCGGCAGCGCGCACCAGCCGTAAAGCTGCCAGTCCAGGTGCAACGGCATCCAGCGGCCGTAAGTCAGCGGCGCGAGCGCGTCGCCCAGCGCGGGCCACAGCAACTCGGCGGCCAGCAGCACGCCCACGGCGTTGGCCGCGACGAGCCAGCCCAGCGCGTGGTTCGCGACCGGCGGGCCGACGATTCGATCCCGTTGACTCGGCGCGCACATGGTCAGGCCTCCGACAACTTCCCGTTGCGCACGCGCACCAGCCGGTCGCAGGCCTCGGCGAAACGACGTTCGTGCGTGGCGAGCACCACCGCAACGCCTTCGCTGGCGGCCAGTTGTTTCAGCAGCGCGAAGATCGACTCACCCGTCTGCTCGTCGAGCGAACCGGTGGGCTCGTCGGCCAGCAGCAGGCGCGGCGCGTTCATGAGCGCCCGGCAGATCGCGGTGCGCTGGCGTTCGCCACCCGAGAGATCCTGCACGCGGTGCCCGATGCGGTGCGAGAGGCCCACCTGTTCGGTCAGAGTGCGCACGCGCGCGGCGGTGTCGGCCTTGGCGCGGCCGGCGGCGAGCGCGGGCACGCGGATGTTTTCCTCGACCGTGAGATCGGGGATGAGGTTGTGGAGCTGGAAGACGAAACCGAGGTGGCGGCGGCGAAGTTCGTTGCGGCTGGCCTCGTGGCACGGATCGAGTCCGCACACCCAGAGCGCGCCGCGGTCCGGCGTGTCGAGTCCGCCGAGCAGATGCAGCAACGTGCTTTTGCCGGAGCCCGAAGCGCCCCACAGCGCGACAACCTCCCCGGCGCGCACGTCGAGGTTCACGTCCTGGAGCACGGAGATGCGTCCGCGGTCGTAGCTCTTCCACACGTCGCGCGCCGCCGCGATGATCTCGCCCCGGTGTTGGATGGGATCATTCATAGCGCAGGGCCTCGGCGGGTTGGATGCGGGCGGCGAAGCGCGCGGGATAAATCGCGCCGACCACCGCGGTGACGAGAGCGGTCACCGTGATGCCGGCGACGACCAGCGGCTCCACGCGGGCCTGCACGTAGCCGTTGAATTGCGGCACGCGCTCCATCACCCCGAGCATCAAAAGGCCGATGGAAAAGCCCACGGCCAGTCCGGCCGCCGCGATCAACGCCGCCTCGCCGAAGATCAACGCGGCCACCTGGCGCTCGGAAAACCCGCACACGCGCAGCACCGCGATCTCGCGGATGCGGCCGAAGACGGAGAGCAGCATCGTGTTGGCCACGCCGAGTCCGCCGAGGAAGAACGCGCACACGCCGACCGCCCACGCGGTGAAATTGAGGATCTTGAAACTGTTGTAGCTCTGGCTGAACTCGCGGTTCTCCAGTGCGATCACACCGGCGTGCGCGCCCTCGATGGCGGCCTTGAACACCGCGCCCTGCGAGCGGTCGCGCAACTTCACCGCCACCACCGACGCGACGCCCTCCCGGTGGAAAAACGCCTGCGCGTCCTTCAGTGGCAGGAACACACCGCCGTCCTCGAAACCGTTTTCGTTTTTGAAGATGCCGCCGACCTTGAACGTGCCGCGGCCGATTCCGACCATCTCCCCGAACTTGGCGTGGAGAAATTCCGCCGCGCGGGCGCCGAGGTAAACCTCGCCGTCGTTTTTACCGAACGTGTCCCGCGAGCCGGCGCGCCACTCGCCGCGCACCAGACGGGGGTCGTCGGCCTCGATGCCGAAGCAGGTGACGACCGGGTTGCCCGGCACGGACACGATGCCGAACAGCAGCGGATGCGCCGACTCGACCTGCGTCAGCGCGCGGATGTCGCGCACCTGCCCGGTGGTGACGGAACTGAAGAACAGATCGGAGACGTTGCGCTCGAAGACGAGATAGTGGCTGTCGTTGGAGAGGATGCGCTCGAACATCCCGATCGCACCCGTGACGATCGCGAGGATCGCCAGCATCGCGGCCACGCCGAAGCCGATGCCCGCCACTCCGATGAGCGCGCGCAGCCGGTGACGGAGCAGGTTGGTAAAAATAAGGGAGAGAAAGCGCATCGCGGAACCCCGGGCTCAGGCCGCGACGGAACCGACCATCGGTTCGACAAACTCGCGGTGAAACCCGCCGAGATAGCTCCAGCGCGGCGAGCGCAGATCGAGCCGCGAGATCACCCGGCGCGCCTGCCCCAACAACCGCGCGGTGCGGAGTCTCGTGGCCGGCGCGCCGATGACATGGACCAGATTCGGCCGGTTGAGCGCGCGGTCGCGGCCGGTGGTCTTGCCCGTCTCGAAGGCGGAGGACAACGCGTCCTGCAAGTCGTCGGTCGCCTGGTAGGCGAGGCCCCAGTAAACGCAGAGCGCCTTGAGGTCGCGCAGCTCGGCGGCGGACGGCGAGGCGAGCAGCGCGGGAAAGTAAACCGCGAGCCAGAACAGCGATCCGGTCTTGCGCACGGCCACCGACAGGACGGCGCGCGCCGAGCGATCGCTTTCGGCGAAACTCAGGTCGGCGGCCTGCCCGCCCACCAGCCCCGACGGACCGAGGCAGGAGTCGAGGCAGGCGACGGCCTTCATCCGAGTCTCGACCGGATAGGCGGCGAAGGAAAATCCGGCCAGTGCGTAGGCGCGGTTGATGAAGGCGAGCGCGCCGAGGATGGTCGCCGCCTCGCCGTGAATGCGGTGCGCGCAGGGCCGGCCGCGCCGCGTGAACGCGTCGTCCATGCATGGCAGGTCGTCGATGAGCAGCGAAGCGAGGTGGAAATACTCGACGGCGCAGGCGAGCCGTTCGGCGGCCCCGTAAGAGAGCCCGTGCCGCTCGGCCGCGGCCAGAACCAGGCGGGCGCGCACGAGTTTGCCCGGATTGCCGGCGGCGAGGGCGAGCGTGTCGCGCAGGCGGGGGTCAGCGGCGGTCGCGCCCGGGCTGTTTTCAATCAAGGCGGCGCAAAGGCGGGCGTAGGAAGCCGGTGAGTTCATGACGGGACACGGACTTAACGAACCGCAACGGCCCCTTGCAGGTGGAAGCGGATCTTCACGACCGGATCGACCTTGAGCAGACCGAATTTGCGGATGATCGGCAGGCCGAAGTCCCGCGTGTCGAGCGGCGCCTCGCCGTCGATGGCGTAGAGCTTCCGGTCCGTGGTGACGGACACGGGAAACGCGATGTCCTTGGTCACGCCGTGAAACACGAGCGAGCCCTTGGCGGTCAGGTGCCCGTCGGCGCCGGTCTCGATGGCCTTGAGCGTGAACAGCCCGTCGGGGTGCTTCGGGGTTTCCTGCCACTCGTGCATGGCGGCATCTCGGCCGTCCTTCCCCGTGTGAACCTGGTCAAAATGAAAACCAAAGGTGGCGGCGACCACGCGGCCGGCGTCCACCGAGATGTCGGCCGTGTAGGCGTCCAGCGAGCCGGTGAAAGAATCGACGGTGGCCTTCACGACGACCTCGACGCGGGACTGCGCCGTGTCGACGACCAGCGGCGCGGGAGTGGCGAAAGCGAAAGCCGGCAACAGGGCGACGAGGACAACAAGAGGCCATTTCATTCCCGGCAGCCTACCGGCCGGAAATGAACCCACGATGAACCGTGGATTAATTTTTCTTCATGCCCCCGCCAGTTCGGCCGCCTTGAACAGGCGCCGCAGCAGCAGAAAAACTATCCAGCAGACTAACACCGTCACCACAGTATGGCTGAGGTAGTGCGCGCCCTTGAGCATTTGATAAACACCCATGATGCTGCCCACGACGAAGCCGATGCCAACGCCGATCCAGCGTCCGCGTCGCGTTGTCGCCAGGCCGGCGAGGCCGAAGAGCGCGTAACCGCCGCTCGCATGGCCGGCCGGGAAACAGCGTCCGCGCTTCTCCGGACGTGTGCCGGGCTCGCAGATCTCCATCACGCGCACGTAGGGCACGGAGCCGCCGTAGCGCTGGATGTCGCGGGGACAAAAGACATTGGTCGTGGCCTTGCTGATCGCGATCAGCCCGGGGGCAGCCGCCAACGTGGCGATCGCGACCCAGATATCCACCCGGCGCGCGCCGGGGACCGGCCAGCGGGCGCGCCAGCGCGCCGGACCGGCGGCGAGCACGAAGAGCCCCACGGACAACGCGATGATCAGGACCTTGGGACCGGTGTAGAAAAACAGGATCGGGATCGGCGCGTCTTCATCCACCAGCCACTGCTTGGTGGAGAAGTTGAAGAAAAAGTCCTGGAGCCACAGGTCGATGGACGTGAATTCAAAAAGCAAAAAAGCCCCGGCCAGCGCGATGAGCGCGGGCCAGAGCGTGCGGTCCATACCGGAGAAACGCGGCTTCATTTAACGGCGGTCGGGGCGGCGGGGGTTGTGCTTTTGGCGGCGGCCTCGGCGGCGTATTTGGCCTGATCCTCGGCGCTGATCGCGAGGTAGCCCTTGGATTTGTAGAGGTCGCTGGCCGTCTGGTAATAGGCGATGGCTTCGTCGCGCTGCTTGAGATCGTCGGCGCGCGGGGTCAGCGTGAACTTCACCGGGTCAAACGTGTAGCCGCTGTAGTCGCGCACGGGCTTGAGCACGTCGAGCAGGCCCTTCTCGTAGAGACCGAGTTTCTGGTAGTTGCCGACAAGCGCGCGGCGGTCGCCCTTGGAGGTGCGCACGTCCCAGCCGTAGAAACGCGTCGCGTAGCTCCAGTTGAGCAGACCGAGGAGCGTCGGCGCGTAGTCCACCTGGCTCATGAGGTCCTCAATGTGGCCGGGAGCGATCTGGCCGCCGGGCGTGTAGATCAACATCGGGATGTGGTAGTTCTGCACGGGCAGCTCGGTGCGGCCGGCGACGGAGGCGCAGTGGTCGGCCACGATCACGAAGACGGTGTTTTTGAACCACGGCTTGTTCGAGGCGTCGCGGATGAGTTTGCCGATGGCGTAATCGGTGTATTTGACCGCGCCGTTGCGGCCGGAGGTCTTCGAGGGCAGGTCGATGCGGCCCTCGGGATAGGTGTAGGGCCGGTGGTTCGACGTGGTCATCACGAAGAAGTGGAAGGGCTTGCCGGCGGCGGCGGACGCATCGGCCTCGCGCAGGGTCCAAGCGAAGAGATCCTCATCGCAGGCGCCCCAGGCGTTGGCGAAGGTGATGTCGCCGTCCTTCACGGCTGCGCGGTCCACGACGCGGTAGTCGTTGCCGCCGAAGTAGGCGTTCATGTTGTCGAAGTAACCGTAGCCACCGTAGATGAACGCGGTGTCGTAGCCGCGGTTCTGGAAGACCGAGCCGAGGGTGAACAGGCCGGTGTTGTTCGGGCGTTTGACAAGGGAGCGCCCGGGCGTGGGCGGCACGGCCAGCGAAAGGGCCTCCATGCCGCGGTCGGTGCGCGTGCCGGTGGCGTAGAGATTGTCGAACACCAGGCTCTTGGTCGCGAGTTCGTCGAGGTTGGGCGTAAGTTTCGACTTGTGATTATACGCGCCCAGGAACTTCGCACTCAGGCTCTCGACCGTGATCTGGATGACGTTGAGATGCTGCTCGGGGCCCGAGTTTTTGATGTAGCGCAACGTGTCGTGCGCGTCGGCCGGACCGATGGGAATGCTGCCGTCCTGGGCTAGTTCGCCGCGGATGAGGGCGAAGGCCTCGTTGTCGGGCAGCGTGGGATAAAACTGGTCGTAGTTGAGCTCGTTGTTGCGGAAGGCGGCGAAAAACGACCACGGGCCGTTCTTGGCGAGCTCATGGTTGTAGCTGTTGCCCAGGGAGGGAATGTAGGTCGAGTCGAGCCCCACGCCGGCCAGCGCCGCGGCCGCCAGCCAGAGCCCACCGCTCGCGTAACGACGGCCCGCGGGCTCGCGTTCCGCGGACAACCACGCGTCGATCAACCCGGTGCGGGCCAGCAGGAAGTAACACGCGGTGCTCGCGACCGCGAGACCCGCGAAGATGGCGGGCATCGGGTAGGACTCGCGGATGTTGGCCACCACCTCGGTCGTGTAGACGAGGTAGTCCACCGCGATGAAGTTGAACCGCGTGCTGAACTCGTCCCAGAAGAACCACTCCGACACCGCGCCGAAGAGCAGCAGTGCGAACACGCCGATGAAAAACACGTGTCCGAGGAACCGCGCCCAGCGATACTCGAAAATGCCGGCGGGCAGCACGGTGAGCACCAGCATGAGCGGGGCAGCGAACAGCAGGGCGGTCCCCAGATCGAACACCGTGCCCCAGGCATAGGCGGCCGCGAGGCTGCCATTCCAGTCCACCGCCCGGCCGGACTTGATCGTGAGCGCCAGCCGGATGAGCAGCGACACGATCATGAACAGGCCGACGAACAAGGCCACACCGCCGTGACGGCGGGCGACCCAGGAGCGGAACAAGGCAGGGATTTTCATTTTGTGCAGGAAGGGCTGTTAAGTCCCCCAGCACGGGCTTGGATCCCCCTTCCCGCAAGTCAAAGCGGTTGAGCGGCGGCAAACGCCTGCGTCGCCACCAATCCCGACCGCCCGTCAATGCCCGCCATCACCAGATCGCGCACCGGCACGGCCGCCCGGTCGGCCAGAATCCCGCGCGCCAGATCGTCCATGCGCACAAAACGCACGCCGCGCGCCTTCAGCGCCGCCAACAGTTCGCGGAAAAGCGCGATCTTGCCCATGCCCTCGATCTCGGCGTGAAGCGTAAACACGTTGGGCCGGTCCTCGCGCAGCAAGCCCAGGTAATGCGCCACGATCTTGTCGTCGGGATACTCCGGCCGGCCCATCAGTTCGTCGAACGTCGGCAGCGTGCTGGGAATCTCCAGCGTCTGGTAAACGCGTCCGTCGATGCGCGGGAAAAACGACGATTCGCCGCGCGTGTCGCTCGCGTAAAGCAGCCTCGCCTCGTCGTAAACCTGCCGGCTGGCGGCGCACGCCTGCCAGCCCGGCGCGCCGGCGGTGGCGGCCTCGTCGCCGAAAATGCGACGGAACTCGGCGCGCGCGCGGCCGAATTCGGCGCGGACCTGCTCCACCGTCATGCCGAGCACGTAGTCCTGCCAGCGGAAGTGGTCGTGGCAATGGATTCCAACCTCAAACCCCTCGTCGCGCACGCGGCGGATGACCGCCTCGTTGCGCCGGCCGATGTGCGGGGCGGGCAGGAGGGTGCCGTTGAGCAACGTGCGCACGCCGTAGATCTGCACCACGCTGGTGCGGGAGACTTTTTGGAAAAAGCCCGGGCGGAACACGCGGCGGATCGCCTTGCCGGTGTTGTCCGGCCCGAGTGAAAACAAAAAGCAGGCCGGGACGTCGAACTCGCGCAGGAGCGCGTTCAACGCGGGCACACCGAGGCGCGTGCCGCGGTCCGTGTCCACATCGACTTTAAGCGCGAGAATCGGAGGCATGTCGGGACGCGCGGCTCAGGCCGGCGTGTTGCCGCCGACTTCCAGGTGGTAGTCGAGCGTGTGCTTGATGGCGGTGCGCAGGTCGACCTGCGGATTCCAGCCGAGGGCTTCCTTGGCGGCCTTGATCGAGGGCACGCGCGTCTGGATGTCCTGGTAGCCCTGGCCGAAATACTCCTGCGAGGAGGTGACGATGATCTTGGCCTGCTCCGCATGCTCGCGGTAGGCGGGATAGTCCTTGAACGCCTCGACGACGATCTTGGCGAGGTCGGCGACGGAGACGTTGTTGGCGGGATTGCCAAGGTTGAAGATGCGGCGCGAGGCGCAGCCGTTCTTGTTCTCGATGATGCGCAGGAGCGCGTCCACGCCGTCGCCCACGTAGGTGAACGAGCGGCTCTGCTTGCCGCCGTCGACGAGCTGAATGGGCTTTTTCAAGATCACGTTGCTGAGGAACTGGGTGAAGAGGCGCGAGCTGCCCTCCTTCGGCTCAAGGATGTCGTCGAGACGGGGCCCGATCCAGTTGAAGGGACGGAAGAGCGTGTAGTCCACCCCGTCGCGCTGGCCGTAGGCGTAGATGACGCGGTCGAGAAGCTGCTTCGAGCAGGCGTAGATCCAACGCTGCTTCTCGATGGGGCCGTAAACCATGTTGCTGGTCTCCTCGCTGAGCACCGTGTCGGGGCTCATGCCGTAGACCTCGGAGGTGGACGGGAAGATGATGCGCTTCTTGTATTTCGCGCACTTGCGGACGATGTCCAGGTTGGCCTCGAAATCGAGTTCGAAGACCTTGAGGGGATTTTGCACGTATTGCGCAGGATTCGCGATCGCGACGAGCGGGATGACCACGTCGCACTTCTTCACGTGATACTCGATCCACTCGCGGTTGATGGTGATGTCGCCCTCGACGAAGGTGAAGCGCGGGTTGCCGAGGACGTGGCCCAGCTTGTGATCACCGATGTCCATGCCGTAAACCTCCCAGTCTTTTTGCTTGAGGATCGTTTCGGTGAGGCAGCTGCCGATGAAGCCATTGGCGCCGAGGATGAGAACTTTGAGTGGCATAATGATTAAGGGAGGACTGGTTTCAGAAAGTGGCGGTCGGAAAAGAGGTCAGGATCTGGCCCGCGCGCAGCGCGGTGGCGGGGGTGCCGCGCCATTCGGAACGGGTGATCTCCAGCGCGCCGTCGCCGGTGGCGACGACCAGCGGATTGAGGGAAAGGATTTCGCCGGGCGCACCATGGCGCGCCGCGGGCGCCGCGGGCTCGGCCCACCAGATCATCAGGCGGGCGCCGCCGACGTCGGTGAACGCACCGGGATACGGATCGGTGACCGCGCGGATCAGGTTGAAAATCTGCACCGAACGGCCCGTCCAGTCGATGCGGCCGTCCTCGGGTTTGCGTCCGCCGAAGTAGGTCGCCCGCGACTCGTCCTGCGGAGTCTCCTTCGCGTTTCCGGCGAGGAGCGCGTCGATCTGGCGGGCGAGCACCGCGCGGGCGCAGGGCAGGACCTTGCGGAAAGCCTGCTCAGCGGTATCACGCGGGGAAATGTCCACGCCCTCCTGGTCCACGATGGCACCGGCGTCGGCGCTTTTCACCATGCGGTGAAGGGTCATGCCGATGCGCGGCTCGCCGTGGAGGACCGCCCAGTTGATCGGCGCGCGGCCGCGGTAGCGCGGAAGAAGCGAGCCATGCAGGTTCCACGCGCCGAGCCGGGGCAGCGCAAGGATTTTGGCCCCGATCATGTGGCGGTAGTAAACGGAGAGGATCAAATCGGGCCGGAGCGCCGCGATCTTCTCGCGCCACTCCGGCGTGTTGACGGACTCCGGCGTGAACACGGGAATTCCCCGCTCGCGCGCGGCGATCGCCGGGGTCTTGAACCAGATTTTTTCGTGAGGATTATCCTCGTGCGTGATCAGCGCCACGACGTCGTCGCCGCGCTCGAGCAGCAGTTCGAGACATGAGTAGCCGACTTCGCTGTAGCCGAAAAAGAGGATGCGGGGCTTCGACATGGCGGCGGTCACTCCTTGGTTTCGAGCACGTGGCTCACGTGGTAGCGGGCGCGGCCGCGCACGACCTGGTAGGTGCGGCCCACGTATTCGCCGATCAGGCCGATGCCCATCATGCACACGCTCAGCAGGAAGATGATGACGCCGAGCAGGGTGAACGTGCCGCCCTCCTCCGGACCGAGGAAGATGCGGCGGCCGGCGAGGATGAGCACGAGCACAAAGCTGCCGGATGCGCACAGACCGGCGAACATGGTGAACAGTTGCAGCGGCGAGGTGGTGAACGCCGTGATCAGGTCGAAGTTGAGCCGGATGAGCTTGTAGAGGGAATAGTTGGACACGCCCGCGTGCCGCTCCTCGTGCTTCACCGGCACCTCCGTGGGATTCTGCGACAACGTGTAGGCGAGCGCGGGGATGAAGGTGTTGACCGCGCCGCTGCGCACGATGGCCGCGACGACCTCGCGCGAATAGGCGCGCAGCATGCAGCCCTGGTCGGTCATCTCGATGTTGGTGGTCTTGCTGCGCACGACGTTGACCAGGCGCGAGGCGTAGCGGCGGAAGGCGCTGTCCTGGCGGTTCTGGCGCGCGCCGCCCACGCAGTCATGGCCGGCGTCGGTCGCGGCGAGAAGCTTGGGGATCTCCTCGGGCGGGTTTTGCAGATCGGCGTCGAGCGTCACGACCACGTCGCCGCGCGCGCGCTCGAAAGCCGCCATGATGGCCATGTGCTGGCCGTAGTTGGCGTTGAACTCGATCACGCGCGTGACATCGGGCCGGAGCGCGTGCTGGGCGGCGAGCAGTTCGCGCGAGCGGTCGGCGCTGCCGTCGTTGGTGAACAGGATCTCGTAGCGGCGCCCGAGGCCGTCGAGCACGGGGTAGAGCCGCTTGAACAACAGCGGGAGATTGGCCTCCTCGTTGAACACGGGAATGACCACGGAGAGCGGCAGAACGGCGGCGGAGTTGTTCATGAAGCGACGGGGGACGACAAAATCGCGGAGAGCGCGGCGGACACGCGGCCGACCTCGGCCTCGGTCATGGTCGGGAACAGCGGCAGCGTGAGGATGCGGCGGCAGACGGACTCGGCCTTGGGGAAATCGCCCTCTTTCCAACCGAGGCGGCGGTAGAGCGCGAAGAGGTGGATCGCCGGATAATGCACGCCGGAGCCGATGCCGGCGGCCTGAAGCCGCGCCATGACCTCGGCGCGCGTCAGCGCGAAACCCTCGGGCAGCACGACCTGGAACATATGCCAGTTGGCCTGCGTGAAATCGGCGGGCGGGAAGCCGAGACCGGACGCGCGCAGCGCCGGTGTGTCGAGCAGCTTGAAATAAAGGCGCGCCAGTTCGCGACGGCTTTCGGTGAACTCGTCGAGCCGGGCAAGCTGGCCGAGGCCGACGCGCGCAGCCACGTCGGTGAGGTTGAATTTTCCGCCGAGCACCTCGACCTCCATGCCGTCGAGGCCGGAGCGCACCACGCCCTGCAGGCGGTATTGTTCGGCGAGCTTCGTCTCGCGCTCGTCATTGAGGACCAAACAACCACCCTCGATGGACGTGATGTTTTTGTTGGGATGAAAACTGAATGAAACGAAGTCGCCGAACGCACCGATGCGGCGACCCTTCCAGCTGCTGCCGAAGGACTGCGCGGCGTCCTCGACCACGCGAAGGTTGTGTTTCTTCGCGAGGGCGTGGAGCCGGTCGCGATCCACCGGCAGCCCGGCAAGATCGACCGGGATGATGGCGCGCGTGGCCGGAGTGATCGCGGCCTCGACGCGGTCGAGGTCGATGTTGCGCGTGACCGGATCGATATCGACGAACACGGGCCGCGCACCGACCTCAAGGATGACGTTGCTCGTCGCCACCCAGGAGAGCGGCGTGGTGATCACTTCGTGGCCCGGGCCGATGCCGGCGATGCGCAGCGCGATCTCCATCGTGCACGTGCCGGAGTTGAAGACGCGCACGGGACGGCCGCCAAAATACGCGGAGAGCTTCGCCTCGAAGGCCTTCACCTGGGGGCCCGACGTGATCCAGCCGGAACGCAGAACGTCGGCGACGCCCGCGATGGTCTCCTCGTCGAGGGTCGGGCGCGTGAGCGGAATGGGCGGGGCGAAAACCGGCTGGGCGGACGGGGCGGAACTCATGGCGAGGAAAGAGCTGGGGCTTGGTTGACGACGAGCACGTTGCGCGACGTCTCGGCGAGCACGCGGCAGGGCAGCTTGGCAGCGTCCCAACGGGCCAGGGCGTTGCGCGTCACTACCGCGTAAGCCGTGGCCGGCTGCGTCCAGCGCTGCGCAAACGTCGCGTTGTCGATGAAGCGGGCGGCGGTCGCGTCGGGCTCGGCGTCGATGCCGAAGGAAAGCTCACCGCGGTAGTCCACCACGTTGACCAGCCGGTCGAGATACACCGGCAGGTCCTGCGAATACATGCCGACATTGTAAACCTCGTCGCCGGGCGCGAGGCGGGGCTTGAGCACGAGCGCCAGTTCCTTGGTCGAGCGCGTGTCGAACGCCTTGCCGACAAAATTAAACGGCAGATAAAACGCCGTGCACATCGCGAGCGCCGCGACGAGCGCGCCCCGCGCCGTCCCGCGAACGAGACAGGCGCCGACCGCCGCACCGCCGACGGCCAGAACCGCCGCGAGCGTCCATCGCCACGGTATCAGCGTGACGGCCAGCTCCGGGTATTTGGCCGGAACGGGAGCCAACGTCACCGCCGCGGCCGCCACCACCGCCAGACCCGCCAGCGTCCACAGGCCCGCGCGCAATCCTCGGGCGCCCTGGTCGGCCGCCTGCCAGGCACCGGCCAGATAGCCGCCGATCAACACCGCCGCCGCCGGGAACACCGGGAGGATGTAGGGGATCAGCTTCGAGTCGGACTTGGAGAAAAACAGCGTGATGAAGCCGATCCAGATCACCAGGAACCAGGCCTCCGCCCGTTCCCCTCGTCCGCGCCAGCCGCCGGCCAGCGCCCGACGCAGCGCCTGCCCGCCGAACGCCACCCAGGGAAACAGGCCCAGCAGCAGCACCGGGATAAAAAACCACCACGGCTCGTAGCGTCCGTGGATCTTCGTCGTGAACCGCAGGTAGTGTTCGTGGACAAAGTAAAACCAAGCGAAATCGTGCTCCTTGACCGGCGCGTGGTTGGCGAGTTGCGCCAGCACATGCCACGGCACCGCGATGCCCAGCAGCACCAGCGTGCCGGCGACCGGATAAAACGGCCACAGCGCCCGCCAGCGGTTGAGCGCCAGCACCCACACGAACGCCACCGCGCACGGCAGCAGGAATCCGATCAGCCCCTTCGTGAGCACCGCCAGCGCCATGCTCGCGTAAAACGCCAGAAACAGCCAACGCCGCGCCGCGCCCGGCGGCCGCCGCACCGCGAACAGAAAGGCGAACAACGCCGCGCTGATCGTCACCGCCACCGCCATGTCCAGCAGCACGATCTGCCCGAGTGCGAAATACAGCAGCGAGGTCGCCAGCACCCCCGCCGACCACCACCCGGCCGCCCGGCCGTAAAGCGCGCGCCCCGCCGCGTAGGCCAGCAGCACGCCCGCGAGCGCGAACGCCGCGTTGCCCGCGCGCGCCGTGAACTCGTTCACGCCGGCGACTTCATAGGTCAGCGCCGACAGCCAATACATCAGGGGCGGCTTCTCGAAATATTTCACGCCGTTCAGCCGCGGCGTCACATAATCACCGGTCGCCGCCATCTCACGCGGGATCTCCGCATAGCGGCCCTCGTCCGGATTGTTCAGCGGACGCACCCCGAGGAACATAAAGTAAAACACGCCGACCACGACCGCCAGCAGGAGCAGGTCGCGCCACCAGGTCGCGACGGTCTCGCGTCCGTCCAGTCCGGCGACTCCGTCCTCGGTTGACCCAAACCCCGCCATCACGCGCATCCCCCGGCGTGGATACCATGGCCGGCCTTCGGTCGCACGGTGTTCAAGCGAAGCGCTTGGGGGGCAGGAGGCGTCATGCGATGCATTTTCATCTAAAAATACCGAAAACTTACGACAAAATTATGAACCCAAGGTGAAGTTGACGTGAATTTTTGTTCATCTGTCCATCCCCGCCCGCGCCCTCCGCGCTTGCCTCGTCGCCGGACGCGACGCCACATTGCCCGCCCATGCCCGCCAGCCATCCGTTCATCTTCGTCTGCGGAGCCGATGACTTCCTCGTCAACCGGACGGGCAAGGCGCGCTACGACGAGCTGACCAAGGACGTGACCGACGAGTTCGCCCGCGAGATCATCAGCGGGTTCGCCAACAACGTCGGCGAGGTCGAGAGCGCCCTCAACCGCTTCCGCGAAAGCGTGCAGACCGTCTCGATGTTCGGCGGCAAACGCGTCGTCTGGTTCAAGGACGTCAATTTCCTCGCCGACTCCGTCACCGGCCGCGCCGAGAGCACGCTCAAGCTCGTCGAGGATCTCCAGGAACTCCTCGCCAAGGTCGATCCGGAGCAGGTCGCCGTGGTCATCACCGCCGCGCCCGTGGACCGCCGCCGTGCGTTTCCCAAGTGGTGCGAGAAGACCGGCGACTTCAGCCTCGTGGGCGGCGACGGCGACAACGCCGCCGAATCCCTCGCCGGCGTCATCCTTGCCGAGGCCCGCGAACTCGGCGTCACCTTCGGCGAAGGCGCCGCGCAACTCCTCCTCGCCAAGGTCGGCGCCAACACCCGCCTGCTCATCGAGGAGACGCGCAAACTGGCGACGTTTGCACCCGCCAACGTCATCGAGGAAGCCCACGTCGCCGAGCTCACCGCCAACACCGCCGAGGGCGACTTTTTCGAGGCGGCGGAGGCGTTCTTCGCGGGCAACCTCACCTGGACGCTCGCCGCGCTGCACCACCACTTCTTCACCGGCGGCGACGCCCGCCCGATCATCAGCGCCCTGCAAAACCGCAACCGCATCCTCCTGCAGGTGCGCGCGCTGGCCGACGCCGGCGAGGTGCGCGTGGGCCCGCGCGGTCTCGACGGCCTGCCCAAGGCCGCGACGACCTACGGCCGCCACTTCGTCGGCGCGACCGAGAAGAGTTCGTTCAACCTTTTCAGCCAAAACGCCTGGTATGTCGGCAAACTCGCCGGCACGGCCAAGCTCCCGACCCTGCGCCGCCTGATCGACAACCAGCAGGAGTTCATCCGCGCCTTTGAGGAGATCGTGCAGCGCCCCGACGAGCAGGAGGAAGTGTTGCGCGAGATGGCCGTCCGCTGCCTCTCCGCCTAGGCGCAGCCCCGGCCTCACGCCGTGATTCCGATCATCCACGATTAACCGCGTAATCTGCGGCCTATGGCTCCGGCATCCGTGCCCATCCGTAAAATCCGTGGTTTAAAAATCCGAGGCTTGGCGCTCGCGAACCATCCGCATCCTCGCCCATCCGTAAAATCCGTGGTTAAATTCGGATGGCAACGGTCCACAACCCCAGCGTTGCACCCGCCCGTCGCGCCCGCTTGCCTACCCGTTTTCATCATGTCGTCCGCCATTCCCAACGTCCTCGCCGAACGCTACGCCTCGCCGCTCATCAAAGACATCTGGTCGCCCACCGGACGCATCACCATTGAGCGCGATTACTGGATCGCCGTCATGAAGGCCCAGCGCGACCTCGGCCTGCCCATCCCCGCCAAGGCCATCGCCGCCTACGAAAAGGTGAAGGACCAGATCGATCTCGCCGACATCGACGCCCGCGAACGCGTCACCCTCCACGATGTGAAGGCCCGCATCGAGGCCTTCAACGCCCTCGCCGGCCATGAGTCCATCCACCTCGGCCTCACCTCCCGCGACCTCACCGAAAACGTCGAGCAGCTCCAGATCGCCCGCTCCCTCGAGGTCGTGCGCATGAAGACCGCCGCCGCGCTCCTGAAGCTGTCCAAGCGCGCCAAACAATACCGCACGGTCATGCTCACCGGCCGCACGCACAACGTGCCCGCCCAGCCGACCACCCTCGGCAAGCGTTTCGCCATGTTCGGCCAGGAGCTCCTCGCCGCCTTCACCGGCCTCGACGAAATCACCGCGCGCTATCCGGTCCGCGGACTCAAGGGCGCCGTCGGCACCCAGCTCGACCAGCTCACGCTCTTCAACGACGCCAAGAAAGTCGCCCGCCTCGAAGCCGGCATCATCAAACACCTCGGTTTTAAAACCACGCTCAACGCCGTCGGCCAGGTTTACCCGCGCTCCCTCGACTTCGAGGTCGTCTCCGCCCTCCACCAGGTTGGCGCCGCCGCCGCCAGCTTCGCCACCACCCTCCGCCTCATGGCCGGCCAGGGCCTGCTCACCGAAGGCTTCCAAAAAGGCCAGGTCGGCTCCTCCGCGATGCCGCACAAGGTCAACGCCCGCAACTGCGAGCGCATCTGCGGTTTCTCCACGATTCTCTCCGGCTACGTGACGATGACCGGTGCCCTCTCCGGCCACCAGTGGAACGAAGGCGACGTTTCCTGCTCCGTCGTCCGCCGCGTCGCGTTGCCCGACGCCTTCTACGCCATCGACGGCCTCTTTGAAACCCTCCTCGCCGTCCTCAACCAGATGGATGTGTTCGAGGCCGCCATCGCCGCCGAGATCCAGCGCCAGCTCCCCTTCCTCGCCACCACAACGATCCTCATGGAAGCCGTGAAAGCCGGAGTCGGCCGCGAAACCGCCCACCTCGCCATCAAGGAAAACGCCCTCGCCGCCGCCAAGGCCATCCGCACGGGCGAAGGCGAAAGCGACTTGGTCAAACTCCTCGCCGCCGACGCCCGCCTCGGCCTCTCCGAAAAGTCCCTCCGCGCCATCCTCAGCGACGCCAAACGCTTCATCGGCGCCGCCCCGCAGCAAGTGGACACCTTCGTCGCCACCGTAAAGACCGCCACCCGCAAGGTGACGGGCGCCGCCAGCTACGAGCCGGGCAAGCTGCTCTGAGTCATCCGTTCCCAAGGCCATGAACCCCGCTGCGGCCACGCCGCCACCATCGATGCCCGCAGTGCCGTCTCCCGACCGCACACTCCGCGACCTCGACTTCGGCTGCCGCATCGGGTTCCTCGTATTGACCTTGATCCTCGGCTACTGCGCCGTGCGCCTGTCCTGGTCATTCTCAGCAGGTTCTGCGCATACATTTTTGTCCGGGATGCTCAAAGGCTCACCGCAGCCTCTCAGCTTGAAAATTGCTCAAGCGATCAATTCGCAGTTGATCGCGTTGAGTGCGACACTGCCCGTCGCCGCCGGAATCGTGGCGTTTACGGTGCGCCGTCCAATCACGGCCTTGCTGATCATAGCCGCCTGCAATCTGGGCCTCGCGCTGATTTCGATCCTGCTCGGCACCGCCATCATGGACACGCTCGGCCAAATCATGGAATCGCTCGTCTGACGAGGCGAAGAGAGCCCCAAAACGACGCCCCCGGCACCCTCGGTCGGCTGGCCCGCGCAACCGCTTACTTCCCCGCCCGAAACTGCACCGTCGGCGTCGATGCACCCAGGTATTTTTTCTCGAACTCACGCCCGGCATCCTGTCCTTCGGCGATCCATTTGAGTTCATCCTCGCGCACTCGTCTCGCGAGCGCCTCTCCTGCCGCCTGTGCGGCCGACATTGCCTGCTTCAATTTTTTAAAATCGGGCGCCGCTTTCGACGAATAGTTCGAATCGGCCTCCTTGATTTTCTGGTTCAGCCGCTCCGTAGCCGTCTTTTCGCCATAAAAATCACGGGCGAGCGCATAAGCCTGATCCGCCATGTGCACGGCATTCTTAAGCGGATTCCCCTGCTCCAGAATATCGCCGAGCGCCTCCAGCAACACCGGGTTCCGGTGATCGGCAAACAGCATCATGCCCAACACCCCGCGCAACGCGGCGCCCCGGGCGTCTTCCTCCATCCATCCGGAGATCTTGCCCTGCCTGAACATAATGAACTCCGCATAATTTTCCCGCAGCTTGTTGGTGATCTCCGCCGGCATCCCCTCCGTTACCTCCGGCAGGCTCGCAGGGTTGGCCCGCAACATCAGGTGCTCGACCAGCCACAGCTGGTATTTCTCCCGGCCAAAGTGGGCATCGGGATTAATGGCCAACGCCATTTGCAGCCATCTCCGACTCGCCGGCAGATCGCCGGTATAGATCGTAAAGGTGCCCAGATTCGAAAGAGTTTCGTAACGCTTCGGCTCGATCGCCAGCGACTCCATCATCACCTGAATCGCTTCTTGGTGCCCTCCCAGCTTGTGGAGGGCAACCGCGAGATCATCACGCAAAGCCGCGTTGCGGGGCTCCTGCACCAAAAGCGCACGGACGCGCTCGATCCGCCAAGTATAGAATTCGGACGAGTGTCGCGGAAAGTTCCCGCCCATCACGTCGAGCATCCCCGGAAACCGGGCCTGCTCCATCGCCAGCGTATCGCTGTCCCAGATGCACGCGCGGCTCTCGGCAAAGCCGCTCAACAAAACCACCATGAGTGCAAACCAGCGACCATACCGAGAGGGGAGCCAAAGCATGCGCATTTTTAGATACTGCGCTAACGACCAAGGCGAGCGCATCCACCATTCCGTTGAAAGCACCCGCACCACCCGAACTTTGGGTTTGCCAGTGCCGCCCGCCCGCCGACACCCTGCCGGTTCACGTTCTCTGTTCACTCCCTTTTTTAACAACCCATACACGCCATGTCTGAAGAACTCGTAGGTAATGCCCTGGTCGGTCAGTCCGGCGGCCCGACGGCCGTCATCAACGCCAGCGTGGCCGGCGTCATCGCCGAGGCCCTCAACAACAACGAGATTGAAGAGATCTACGGCACCCTCAACGGCGTGCTCGGCATCCTTCAAGAGGACCTCATCGACCTCGCCTCCGAGTCCCAGCAGACCATCCGCGGCCTCAAGCACACCCCCGGCGCCGCCCTCGGCACCTGCCGTTACAAGCTCAAGAAGCAGGCCGATTTCGAGCGCGTCCTCGAGGTCTTCAAGGCCCACAACATCCGCTATTTCTTCTACGCCGGCGGCAACGACTCCCAGGACACCGCCGACAAGATCTCCAAGCTCGCCCAAGAGCAGGGCTACGCCCTCCGCGTCATCGGCATTCCGAAGACCATCGATAACGACCTGCCCGTCACCGACCACTGCCCCGGCTACGGCTCCGTCATCAAATACATCTCCACCACCGTCCGCGAGATCGCCTGCGACAACGACGCCATGGGCCAGCACGATCTCGTCCAGATCGTCGAGGTCATGGGCCGCAACGCCGGCTGGATCGCCGCCGGCGCCTCCCTCGCCAAGCGCAAGGACCACCCGCACGACGCCCCCCACATGATCCTCCTCCCGGAGGTCGCCTTCTCCCAGGAGAAGTTCATCGCCGACGTCCAGCGCGTCCTCAAGCGCGAGAAGTCCTGCATGATCGTCGTCGGCGAAGGCCTGATCGACGCCGATGGCAACTACGTCTCCGCCGGCGAGGCCACCGACGCCTTCGGCCACGCCCAGCTGGGCGGCGCCGCCGACTTCCTCCAGGGTCTCGTCGAGCAGAACATCCCCGGCATCAAGGCCCGCACCGTGAAGCTCGGCATGGCCCAGCGCGCCGCCGTCCACGCCGGCTCCAAGGCCGACGCCGACGAGGCCTTCCTCGCGGGCCAGGCCGCCGTCAAGGCCGCCATCGCCGGCGAGACCGACAAGATGATCACCCTCCTCCGCGGCGACCAGGACCACTACACCGTCGAGACCGGCCTCGCGCCCCTCTCCGACATCGCCAACGGCGTCAAGAAGCTCCCCCGCGAGTGGATCAACGAAGACGGCGTCAGCATGAACCACCAGTTCGTCCGCTACGCCCAGCCCTTGATCCAAGGCGAGACCGTCGTCCCCTACGACAACGGCCTCCCGGTCTTCGCCAAACTGGAGAAAGTCCGCGTGGACAAGCAGCTGCCCGCCTACGAGATCTAAGCGATCATCCCGTAGTCCGAGAAACCCACGCCTTCCTCAAAGCCGGTCGCTTCCCGCGACCGGCTTTTTTGCGTCCGCACTTTTTCCGCCCTCCCGTCTTCGGCTTTCCTTAATCCGTGTCCGCATCCCCGTCACCCACCGCTCCCGCGCCCTCGCGCGGCGTGCTCACCGCCCTCGGAGCCTACCTGTGCTGGGGCCTGTTTCCGCTGTTTTGGAAACACCTCGCCGCCGTCGATGCGCTGGAATTGATCGCGCACCGCCACGTCTGGTCGCTGGTCTTCGCGGGCGCGTTGCTCACCTGGCTCGGAGGCTGGAGCGACGTCACCGCCGCCTTGCGCCAACCCGCCACGGTTGCCCGCACCCTCGCCGCCAGCGCGCTCCTCACCGCCAACTGGCTCGTTTTCGTCTGGGGCGTGAACCACGGCCACGTGATCGAGTGTTCGCTCGGCTACTTCCTCACGCCGCTCGCCAACGTCCTGCTCGGCCGCTTCGTGCTCGGCGAAGCGCTGTCCATCCGCCAAGGCTGGGCCCTCGCACTCGCCGCCGCCGGCGTGGGCGTGCTCGTTTTCAAAGTCGGCCACGTGCCTTGGATCGCCCTCGGCATCATCGTCACCTGGGCCGGCTACAGCCTGCTCAAGAAAAAGACCCCCATGGCCGCCCTGCCCGGCTTCGCGCTGGAAACGCTGCTGCTCGCCCCGGTCGCGCTCGCCTACCTCGGCTGGCTCGCCGTCCGTGGCGGTGGCGCGATGGGCCACGCCGACACGACCACTCTCGGGCTGATCTTCGCGAGCGGCGCGGTCACCGCGCTGCCGTTGCTGATGTTCGCCGAGGCCGCCCGCCACCTGCGCCTCACCACGCTCGGGCTTCTCCAATACCTCGTGCCCACCTGCCAGTTCTTGCTCGGCTGGCTGGTTTACCACGAACCGTTCACGCGGGACCGGGTCCTCGCGTTCGCCCTCATCTGGGCAGGCCTCGTGCTTTACAGCGCCGACCTGCTGCGGCGAGCTCCGGCTACGGCCAAGGCCTAGGCGCCGCTCCCAGATGCGGCTTTACGCGTCACCCGATTGTTTCATCTTCGCTGCATTCATGCCGCATCCGCTTCACCTCCCATGCGCTGGCTGATCCTGACCTCGTCGACGGGCACCGGTCACAACATGCGGGCGGAATCCCTCCGCCAGTGGGTGCAAAAACTTCACGGCGACGCAGTCGAGGTGCGCATCCACGCCACGCTCGAAAACACCCACGCGCTCTACCGGTTCGGCGTCGAGCTCTACAACGTCATCCAGCGCCGCGCGCCGCGCCTGCACCACCTGTATTTCAACTACCTCGAACTCGCCGGCATGCACCGCCGCGGTTCGAAGATCCTCGGCAGCGACACGTTCACCCAACTGGTCCGCGACTGGCAGCCGGACCGCATCATCAGTGTCCACGCGCACACCAACCACGGCTTCTTCGACCTCGCCCGCCTCGCCCTGCCCGACCGTCCGCCCCGCTGCATCACCTACTGCGGCGAACTGTTTGGCGGCTACGGCTTCAGCCGCCACTGGGCCAATCCGCGAGCCGATGGCTTCATCGGTGCCACGCCCGAGGTCTGCGCCGCCGCCCGCGCCGTGGGCACACCCGATCCCCGCGTGTTCTTCGGCGGCTTTCTCCTCCGCGCCCCGTTCTACGCGCCCGCCGCCGAACTCGACCGCGACGCCGACGCACTGGCCCGCGAACTGTCCCTCGATCGCACCGCCTTCACCGTGATGCTCAGCACCGGCCTGGCCGGCGCGAACAACCACCTCGCCATCCTCCGCGCCCTCGCCGCGAGCGGCAAAAAACTCCAGGTCATCGTCCTCTGCTCGCGCAACGAGCGCGTGCACGCCCAGGTCGAGCGGTTCGCCGCCGCCCACCCGTCACTCACTATCCGCGCCCTAGCCCACACCGACCGCATCCCCGTGCTCAAGCGCCTCGCTTCCGTCGTCGTCGCCCGCCCCGGCACCGGCGCGACCAGCGAGGCCATCCTCCTCGGCACGCCGCTCATCCACAACGGCATCGGCGGAGTCATGCCGCAGGAGCTGATCACCGTGCAATATTGCCGCCAGCACGCCTGCGCCCGCTTCGGCGCCACCGCCCGCGAGATCGCCCGCGAGATCGTCGATCTGGCGGAAAATCCCGCCGCCCTCGTCGCGCTCAAGGAACAACTCCGCCTCGCCCGCCCGCCCGGCCACCCCGAGCAGATCGTGCGCTGGATCATGGACGCCCCCGCATGACCGCCGACACGCTCAAAGCCGTTCTCTACCTCGAAGCCGTGCTCCCGGCGCTCACCCCGCTGGCGTTTCACGACGCCGCGTTGCGCGCCGCCGCGAGCGGACCGCGCGACTTCGCGCTCTCGCTCTCCCTCCGCGGACTCCCCGCGCACCGCCGCCTCGTGTTCACCCGCGACGGCGTCATTACCACCTCCGACGCGCCCGAGCCCGGCGACCTCCGCCTGTGGTTCCCGTCCGTCGGACAATTTCTCCGCACAATGGCCAACCGCCCCGCGTTCACCCTGCCCGTGGGCGGCTGGGGCGCGCTCACGCAGGTGCGTCGTTTCTCCGCCGCCGGTGCGCGCCTCGAGACCGTGCTCAACACCCGTGCCGACGCCCACCTCGCCCTGCACGCCTGGGGCAGTCTCGTCGTCGGCCTCGCCGCCGCCGCATCGTGGTTGCGCCACCACCCCGACGGACCCGCGACTCACGACCGGCTCGGACATGGCACCGCAGTCTTCGCCTCCCCGGCATTTCCGGAGCCGCTCTGGATCAACCTCGCCACGCTCACCACCGGCACCGGAGACCCCGCATCGAACCCGACCGTGCGCGTGGAGTTCGCCGACCTCGCCACCTTGCTCGCCGAGTTGGACAACCGCCTCGACGCCCCCGCCGCCCTCGGCCTCGGCACACTCCGTATCACCGGCTATCTCCCGCTCGCCGAAACCCTCGGCCTAGTCATGCTCAAGGCAGGCAACCTGCTCAAACCGGCAAACCACGAAACGCCGAATTAGTGCCGATTAGTGTTCATTAGTGGTTAAAAAATTCCGTCTCCGCTCCGTTTGAATTTCACCAACTCCCAGTCCCTCTTCCGCCGCGCCGCCGCCGTCATTCCCGGCGGCATCTACGGCCACACCACGCCCGCCGCCACCGTGCCGGGTGCGGTTCCGTATTTCGCGGCCGAGGGTTTCGGCTGCCGCTACCGCGACGTCGACGGCAACACCTTCATCGACTTCATGGGCGGCTACGGCCCGATGGTGCTCGGTTACCGCCACCCCGAAGTCGAAACCGCCGCCGATGCCGCCCGCCACCTCGGCGCCGCCTTCAACCACCCCACGCCCCTCCTCGTCGAACTCGCCGAGAAACTCACCCAGCTCATCGACTTCGCCGACTGGGCCGTGTTTGCCAAAAACGGCGCCGACCTCACCAACTGGTCGATCATGGTCGCCCGCGAAGTCACGCAGCGCCCCAAGATCCTGAAAATCCGCGGCGCCTACCACGGCACAGCCGCCTGGTGCACCCCCGGCCACGGCGGACTCATCCCCGAAGACCGCGCGCACATCCACGACTTCGCCTTCAACGACGTCGCCGCGCTCGAAGCGCTCTTCGCGCGCCATCGCGGACACATCGCCGGTCTCATCCTCACGCCTTTTCACCACCCCGCGTTCGCCGACTCGCAGTTGCCCACGCCCGAATTCGTCGCCGCCTGCAACCGCCTCTGCCGCGAACACGGCGCGCTGCAAATCCTCGACGACGTGCGCTGCGGCTTCCGTCTCTCGACCGACGGCTCGCACATCGTCTACGGCTACGTGCCCGATCTCGCCGTCTACTGCAAGGCCCTCGCCAACGGCCACCCGATCTCCGCCTGCGTCGGTCGCGCCGAGCACCAACCCGCCGCCAGCCGCGTCTTCCTCACCGGCAGCTACTGGAACGACCCCGCGCCCATGGCCGCTGCCCTCGTCACGCTGGACATCATCGCCCGCGATAACCTCCCCGCCCGCCTGACCGCCCTCGGCGAACGCTTCGTCAGCGGCTTCCTCGCCCTCGGCGAAAAACACGGCGTCCCCCTCGTCGCGAGCGGACCTCCCGCGATGCCCTACGTCCGCGTGGCCGACGACCCGAGCTTCGTCCGCACCCAGCAGCTCTGCGCCGCCGCCGTGGCGCAAGGCGTGTTCCTGCACCCGCACCACAACTGGTTCATCAGCGCGGCCATGACCGAGTCCGACATCGACGAGTCCCTCGCCCGCCTCGACGCCGCGCTCCTCACCCTGCGCCCGGCGTGAACAGCCGTCCGAGCGCGCGCAGCATTTCGTCGTAGCCGACCGGCGCGTTGCGCGGGATCTCCGCCAGCCGGTAAAGCGTCAGCACCGCGACATTCCATCCGACGCACGCCGCCCCGAGCGCGAACAGCCACCGGCCCGCGCGCTCCGGTAGCCGTTCATACGCCCACGCCAGCCCGAGCATAAAAAACACCAACACGCCGTCGAACGCCCGGCTGCCGAACGACGAGCCAAACCACCAGCACCACCAGGCCGCGTTCACGTAGATCGTGACCGCCACGGCGGCGATTCCCGCCCGCACCAATCTGCCTTGGCGCCAGGCCAACGCGATCAAACCAACCAGTCCCGCCAGCAGCAACGGATGCCAGTAAAACAGCCCGTGATTCGCCGAGAACAACACCTCGCGCACCGCCGGCTTCAGCCAGAAAAATTTCTCCCCTTCGGTTCCGTAGCTATACACCAGCCACGAGCCATACACGCGCTTCCACGCCAACAGTTGCAACGCCACCAGCGGCAGCGCGCCCGCGACCACCGCCAGCGCCGCCCGCACCAGCCCGCGCACGTCGCGGGTTTCTCGCGCCCGCATCAGCCACATCCACACCGGCAGCAGTCCGTAAACCGCCGCCTGAAACCGCGTGATCACCGCCAGGCCGAGGCCCGCGCCCGCCAGCAACCACGGCCACAACCGGTCCGGCATAGACTCCGTGCGGATCAACCCATACAGGCACACCGCTACCGCGAAAAACGTCACGCCGTGGCTCATGCTCAGGTTGCTTGTCTGGTAATAAAGCAGCGGACTCGCCGCCCATAGCATCGCCACGCCGAGCACCGCCGGTTCCCGCGCGCACCAGCGCCGCACGACGCGATACGCCAGCAGCAGCGAGAGTCCCGCGAGCAGGAAATGCCCCGTCTGCAGGCAGAATTGGTAAACCGGATTGTAGCCGTCGCGCTCCAGCGTCCACACGCCGAGCGCGCGGCCGCCGGCCACGATGCCGTCGGCGACCAGATAAAACGGCACGCTCACCAGCGACCAGCCGACGCCATATTTGTTGGCAACTCGCCCGATCGGAGTGACCGGCACGTTGACGGCGAGGTCGCGCACATCGGGCGCGAGCGTATTGGTCGCCTCAAGGTCGTCGCGGAAATCCCAATCCCCGCCCACCATGAGCGAGCGCAGCCAGAAGTAGTTGAAGGTATTGTCCGAGCCGCGCAGCGCGCTGCGTTGGGGAATCTCCACCAACTGTGAAACAAACAGCACGACCGCGACCACCACGCAGCCGCCGACAAACCAACGCGTCTTCGCGGTCAGGCTGCGCCAGGCTTCACGCATTGGAGACCCGACATTCATGCGCGTGCGGAACGGCTCAGATGAACAGGCCGTCCTTCATCGCGCGCACCACATCGCAGCGCCGCGCGATCTCGGGATTGTGGGTCACCAGCACGACGGCCTGGTTATTTTCCTTCGCGAGGCGCGCCAGCAGGTCGAACACGAGCGTGGAGTTGGCTGCGTCGAGGTTGCCGGTGGGTTCGTCGGCGAGGATCAGCGAGGGCTCGTTGGCGAGCGCACGCGCCACGGCAACGCGCTGCTGTTCGCCTCCGGAAAGCTGCGTGCCGAGCCGGTGCGTCTTGTTGCCGAGCCCGACCGACTCCAGCAGCGCCCGCGCCCGCGCCTCCATCGCGGCGGGCGTGAGCCGGCCGAGCTTGCGCATGGGCATCATCACGTTGTCCAGCGCGGTGAACTCCAGCATCAGGAAGTGAAACTGGAACACGAAACCGATGTGCCGCGAACGCGCCGACGTGCGCAGGTCGTCACTGGTGTTGGACATCACCTCGCCGTCGATCCAGATGCGGCCGTCGTCCGGCTGGTCGAGCAGGCCGAGCTGGTAGAGCAGCGTCGACTTGCCGCAGCCCGACGGGCCGACGATGGCGCAGATCTCGCCCCGCTTCGCCTCGAACGAGACGCCGCGCAACACGTGCACGCGACCCTCGCCCTGACCGAGATGGCGGTGAAGGTTTTCACAGCGGATGACGATGGAGGAGGGCGTACTCATTGGGCGGTCCCCCGGACGACATCACCCGGCTCGAGTCGGGCGGCCCGGCGCGCAGGGATCCAGCTCGCCGCCAGCACGACGACGGAGGCAAGGATGGCGGCGACCAGATAGTGGCTCCACGACCAAGCCACCACAAACGAGTCGGTGGAGAAAATCCCGCGGATGCGGATCGGCACCTTGGACACACCGTAGGTCGCCAGCGCGCCGAACAACCAGCCGAGCGCCACTCCGCCGATGAGGACGAGGACGCCCTGCCAGAGGAAAATCTGCGCGATGTCGCGGCGCGTATAGCCCATCGAGCGGAGGATCGCTATGTCCTTGGTCTTCTCGATCACCAGCATCGCGAGCGTGTTGAACATGCCGAGGCCGGAGATGAGGATGATGGTCGAGACGGTGATGGCCGACGAAAACCGCAGCGCGCTGAAGACCGCGAGCCAGGTTTTTTCGCGGCGCTGCCAGGGCGCGGCAGAGTGCCGGACGACCTCCTCGATGCGGGCCGCGTCCTCGGGCGCGCGGTCGCGGTCGAAGACGTTGACCTGAAGAAAACTCGCGCCGATCGGTTTATGCAGCAGCGAGCGCGCCTCGGACAGGTGCAGGTAGATGCGCACGCGGTCGATGTCGCTCACACCGGTCTCGTAGATCGCGCTCACCCGGTAGCGGCGCGCTTGGCCGCCGACCTCCAGCAAGTAGGAGTCGCCCACTCGCAAGTTCTGATGCTGCGCTAGCACACTCCCCACCAGCGAACCGTTCGGTGTCTCGCGATAATCGGCGAGCGAACCCCGGATGATCTGCGAGCCGAGATCCGAGACGGCGAGATGATCGTCGAGGTTGATACCGTAAGCGCGCGCCTCGCTCGTGCGGAGATTGGTGGAAAACGTCACCAGCCCCTGCACGACGATGGACACGCCGGAGACGTTGTTAAACTTACGAATCGCCTCGGTAACTCGCGCGGGATCCTCCACGCCGTCGATATATTTGCGGTTGCCGTCCGTCTCGATTGCAAAGGCCCCGCGTCCATCGGCGGCCTCGCCTTCCATGGTAAAGAGCGTGGACTGGATCTTGTCCTGCACGCGGATCGCACCGTTGGTGCCGAGGATCGTCTTGATGAAAAACTCCTCGAAGCCGCTCGTCTGCGCCTGCGTGACGATGAAAAAGCCCACGCCAAACACGATGCCCGCGAGGCTCATCGCCATGGAGCGTTTGCGCGCGGTGAGGAACCGCAGGGCGATGCGCAGGTTCGGCGACATGGACCGCTCAGGGCTGCGCGACACGCACGCGCTGGCCTTCGCGATAGGCGTCGAGGTTATCAGTGATGACGAAGTCGCCCGCCTTCAGACCGGAGGCGATTTCGACCTCGTTGAGACTTTCGTAGCCGCGCGAGACACGGCGTTGTTTCACGCGACCGTCCTCGACGACCAGCACATAGTCGCCGAGCAGGGCGCGGCGGGGAATGATCAATACATCGGCGCGCTCGCCGACGATGATGCTGGCTTCGCCGCTCAGGCCGGGCACGAGACGCTCGACCGGAATCTTCACGTCGAGGATGACGGTATAACGCTGGGTGAGCGGATCGGCGGTGGGCAGCACGCGCGCGACAGTGCCGGTGAACTGTTCGCCGCTGTAGCCGAGGAAACGCACCTGGGCGGCCTGGCCGAAGGCGACACCAGAGAAATTTTCCTCACTCACGCGGGCTTCGACGAGACGTTCGCGGGCCAACAAGGTCGCCAGTGGTGCGCTGGAAACGATAAGGTCGCCGACATAGGCGGACACGGAGGTGACATCCGCGTCGATGGGGGAAAAGAGACTGGTTTTCTCGATCTGGCGCTGGCGGGTTTTGATATCCGTCGCGAGTCCGGTGATACGCGATTCCTCGTCGATTTTCTCGATCTCGAGTTTTTGTTCGAGGGAGCGCACCTCGCGCTTCCGCTTGTCGAGTTCGATGGTCGAATACTGGCCCGCGTCGGCGAGTCGGGTGAAATTGGCAAGGTCGGCCTTGGCGGTGTCGAGGTCGAGTTTGGTGGCCGAGCCCACCTCGCGGCGGCGGAGCGCGGCCTTGTAGTCACCGGTCACACGCTCGAGTTCGATCTTGAGATCGCTGTCGTCGATCTTGAGGAGCAGTTCGCCGGCCTTCACCCGCCGGCCGAGGACGAGGGCGCTGTCGATCACGCGGCCGCCGGCTTCGCTGCGTAGCTCCATCGAGTAGTCCGCGCGCACCGCTACCGTCGCCGGCAACGCACTGACCGCCGTGCCGCGTTTCACCACCGCCACCTGGGCGACCGGGCGGGCCAGGCGGATGGCGAACCACGCGCCGGCGGCGAGGACGGCGACAGCAATAAGAACGTAAAAGGCGCGGCGGTTGTTCACGGGAACTGGATTTCGTCGGAGGGCTTCGTGGCGCGTTCGCGCAGCAACGCGTGTTCGGAGAGCTGCAGCAACACGCGGCCGCGCAGGTCGTAGAGAGCGATGCGCTCGTTCTGCCCGGCAGCGCGACGCACCTGCCAGTCGGCCTCGGCAAGACGACCGGTCTTCCAGAAATCCTCGTCCACCTTCAGACGCGACGCGGTGAGCCCGTAGCTTTCCTCGGCCAGATCGAGTTCGCGCAGCGAGAGGGCAAGCTCGGTCGATTGATCCTTGAGCTGGTTGACGAGGGCGCTGCAGGCCTCGGCGAGGGCCTTCTCGTTCTGGCGGACGGCGAGGCGCGCCTGCTTGACGGCGGCGCGGGTGGCGAAACCGTCGAAGATATTCCAACGCACGCGCACGCCTGCGAAGTAATTGACGACCGCCGTCTGGTCGGTGCCGCTGGCCGCGCCCTGGTCGGCGCCGGCGGCGAGATTGACCATCGGATAGTTGCGCACGCGGGTGACTTCCTGGCGGAGGCGGGCGGCTTCAAGGTCGCCCTCGGGACGGGCCAGGGCGGCGGGTATGGCGCTCGACGCCGGCGTTGCGGAGACCTCGGGATGGAAAAGCGCGCGGACCGAGGCGGGCAGGGCCGTGACGTCGGCAGGCAGCGAATCGGCGGAGATCACGTCGCGTCCATTCAGGAGGGCAAAGGCGCGCAACGCATGCTCAAGGGCGGCTTGCTGGCGGTCGCGGACCACCTCGGCCTTGCGTGCGTCGAGCTGTGTGGTCGCGAGAAGGTCGGAGGCGTATTCGCCACGGGCGGCGCGGTCGCGGTTGACCTTGAGGGTGGCGAGCTGGCGCTCATAGGCCGCGCTGGTCTCGGCCAGGGACAGTTTTTTCAGAACGAGATCGAGGTAGGCGCGGCGGATTTCCAGAATGAGCGTGCGCCGGGCCTCAGCGTAGTCGTTTGCCGCGAGTTTCTTTTGGATCTCGGCAATGCGTTTCTGATTGGTCAGCGCGCTCCAGTGCCAGAGCGGCTGCTCGGCACTCACATTGTAGTAGGGCTTGAACGAGCCGTCCTGAGTCTCGCTGTTCTCACGATAGGAGAAATCGCCAAACGCATCCGCCCGCGGACGGGTGAGGCTGCGCGTCTCCTCCTCGGCCGCCTCGGCGGTCAGTTTTTGCAGCCGCGCCTCGATCACGCGGGGCGCGGCCTCGGCGGCGGCGTCCACCCATGCCTGCAAACCCGGGAGCTGGCGTTCCGGCAGGTGCAGCAGGCTCGCCACTTCGTCGGGGCTCGGAGCCCTGAAGACGTTATCCTGCGCCGAAACCGGCAGCGGACTCAGCGCGATCAGCATCAAGGCGGGACCCAGCAGACGAGAGTTCAACATGTGGCAAAAGGTGGTTTAAGACGCAGCGAGAGACTATGATTGGCAACAACCAAGTAGGCGCACTCGCCCCGGAAAATGGCCGTCGCGGCACCCCACTTGCACAAAGCTGTCGACAGTTGTTACAAAAATATTTGTAACAACTGCAAATGCCATCCCGCGCCCATCGTCCCCGTGATGCCGCCACCCTTTCGGCCGAACAGGAGCGGGAAATCATCGCCTTCTGGATCCAGGTGAGCGGCCTCCTCGGCTACCCGCGCTCGATCGGGGAGATTTTCGGTCTGATCTTCTTGTCCGAGGATCCGCTGAGCGCCGACGACGTGGTCGACCGCCTCGGCATCAGCCGCAGCGGCGCCGGTCAGGGATTGAAAGCCCTCCTCGATATCGGCGCGATCAAGGCCGTGCACCCGCCCGCCCTGCGCAAAGAGCACTACCAGATGCAGACCGACCTCGGCGTTCTCGTGAAACAACTCCTCAACAGCCGGGTCCTTCCCAAGCTCGAGGAGCTCTCCGCGCAACGCGCCCAACTCGATGCCGCCGTGCGCGAACACGGTCCCGCCCACCTGGTCCAACGCTTCGACAAACTCGAGCGCTGGCGCGGCAAGTCCGCCCCGCTCCTCGCCCTACTCAAGGCCCTCGCCTGATCCCCTTTCCCGTGTCTGCACCCATGATCTATCTCCTCGGCGGTTCCGGCTATGTCGGCCAGGCCTATCAGGCCCTGCTCACGAGCAAGGGCGTCCCGTTTAAAAACCTGCGCCGGTCCGACCTGGACTACGGCAACACGGCCGCGTTGACAGCCGCGCTGAAGGCCGACCGCCCCGCGTTTTTGATCAACGCCGCCGGCTACACCGGCAAACCCAACGTCGACGCCTGCGAGCTGCATAAGGCCGAGTGCCTCTTCGGCAACGCCGTGCTGCCGGGCCGCATCGCCGAAGCCTGCGAAGCCGCCGGCGTTCCCTGGGGCCACGTCTCCTCCGGCTGCATCTACACCGGCAAACACGCCGACGGCACCGGCTTCAGCGAAACCGACACGCCCAACTTCACCTTCCGCCAGAACAACTGTTCGTTCTACTCCGGCACCAAGGCCCTCGGCGAAGAAGTCCTCGCCGGCCGCCCCGACGTCTTCATCTGGCGCCTGCGTATTCCCTTCGACCACCGCGAGAACCCGCGCAACTACCTCACCAAGCTCATGCGTTATCAACGCCTGCTCGAGGCCGAGAACTCCATCTCGCAACTCCACGAATTCGTCGCCGCCACCTTCGCGTGCTGGGAAAAACGTATTCCCTTCGGCATCTACAACGTCACCAACCCCGGCCACGTGACCACCCGCGAAGTCGTCGACCTCATCCTGGAAAGCGGCGTCTGCAAAAAGGACTACCAGTTCTTCAGCGACGAAACCGAGTTCATGCAAAAGGCCGCCAAGACCCCGCGCAGCAACTGCGTCATGACCTCCGCCAAACTCGCCTCCGCCGGCATCACGCTGACGCCGGTTCGTATCGCCATTCAGAATGCGCTGCGCCAATGGCAACCGGCCTCAGCGTGAGATGAAGATGAAAGTTTAAGATTAAGTTCCCGAACCTCCGAGCCTCCGGCCTCTTCAACCTAAACTTTCCTCTTAAACTAATTTTCAGCATGAAAATTTTAGTCACCGGTGGCGCCGGCTTCATCGGTTCCAACCTCGTGCGCCTGCTCGTCGCCACACACGGCCACACCGTGCTTAACGTCGACGCGCTCACCTACGCCGGCAACCGCCACTCGCTCGCCGACCTCGAGGGCAACCCCGCCCACCGCTTCGCGCACGCCGACATCTGCGACGCGGCCGCGATGCAGCGCCTCTTCGCCGAGTTCCAGCCCGACTGGGTCATGCACCTCGCCGCCGAGAGCCACGTCGACCGCTCGATCGACGGCCCCGGCGCCTTCATCCAGACCAACGTCGTCGGCACCTTCACCCTCCTCCAGACCGCCCGCGCCCACCTCGAAAAGCTCACCGGCCCGGCCCGGGAAAAATTCCGCTTCCTCCACGTCTCCACCGACGAAGTCTACGGCTCCCTCGGCGCCACCGGCCTCTTCAGCGAAGAGACGCCCTACGATCCGCACTCGCCCTATTCCGCGTCGAAAGCCGCCAGCGACCACCTCGCCCGCGCCTGGTCCGACACCTACGGCCTGCCCGTCTTGGTGACGAACTGCTCCAACAACTACGGCCCCTATCAGTTCCCCGAAAAACTGATCCCGGTCGTCATCTTAAAAGCCCTCCGCGGCGACCCGATTCCCGTTTACGGCAAAGGTGAAAACATCCGCGACTGGCTCTACGTCGGCGACCACGCCGAGGCTCTGCACACCGTGATCGCCCGCGGCCGCGCCGGCCAAACCTACAACATCGGCGGCAACAACGAGCGCAAAAACATCGACCTCGTGCGCCTGCTCTGCGGCCTCCTCGACGAACTCCGCCCCCGCGCCGACGGCAAACCCTACGCCGACCAGATCACCTTCGTCACCGACCGCCCCGGCCACGACCTGCGCTACGCAATCGACGCGACCAAGATCAAAACCGAACTCGGCTGGACCCCGAAGCAGGACCACGTCTCCGGCTTCCGAAAGACCGTCCAGTGGTATCTCGACCACGAAGCCTGGACCGCGAACATTCTCAACGGCTCTTACAAACTCCAACGCCTCGGCGTCGCAGAGGCGAAAGGCGAGGGGCGATAGGCGATGGGCACCGGATTTCAAAATCTAAAAGTGTGGCAGGAGGCGAAACGGCTAGCCGTGGACGTTTATCGCCTGAGCGAATCCAGCGGACTCGCCAAGGACTTCGGGCTGCGCGATCAAATCCGCCGTGCCGCCGTCAGCGTGCCGTCCAACATTGCCGAGGGTGATGAGCGCGACACAGACAAGGACGGAGTGCGGTTTCTTTACATGGCCAAAGGCTCGCTCGCCGAATTGCGTACCCAACTCGAAATCACCCACGAAGTCGGCCTCATCAATCAGGCTCAGTTCACAACGCTGGAAAGCGACTGTGCAATCCTGGCCAAAATGCTGGGCGCTCTCATCAAAGCCCGCCGCCCTCAACCCTGATCGTCCCTATCGCCCATCGCCTTTAGCCATTCGCCCCCTCCCATGCCCTCCCCATCACCCATCGCCTCCAGCCCATCGCCTCTTCACCGCAAAGGCATCGTCTTGGCCGGCGGGTCAGGGACTCGCCTCTATCCATTGACGATTGCGGTGAGTAAACAGCTCATGCCGGTTTACGACAAGCCGATGATCTACTACCCGCTGTCGGTGCTCATGCTCGCCGGCATCCGCGAGATCCTGATCATCTCCACGCCGACCGACCTGCCGCTTTTCCGCCGCCTCCTCGGCGACGGCTCCCAGTTCGGCGTCACCTTCTGCTACGCCGAACAACCCTCTCCCGACGGACTCGCCCAGGCCTTCACCATCGCCGCCGACACCGGCTTCCTCACCGGCGACGAACCCTGCGCCCTCGTCCTTGGCGACAACCTCTTCTACGGCCACGACCTGGTCTCGTCGCTGCAAACCGCCAGCGCGCAAACCTCCGGCGCCACCATCTTCGGCTACCACGTCGCCGACCCCAAGGCCTATGGCGTCGTCGAGTTCGCACCCGACGGCCGCGTGCTCTCCATCGAGGAAAAACCCGCGTCGCCGAAATCCAACTACGCCGTCCCGGGCCTCTATTTTTACGACAAAGACGTCGTGGCGCTCGCCCGCAGCCTGAAGCCCAGCGCCCGCGGCGAACTGGAGATCACCGACCTGAACCGCCTCTACCTGCAACGCGGCGACCTGCGCGTGGAGTTGCTCGGCCGCGGCACCGCCTGGCTCGATACCGGCACCCACGACAGCCTCCTCGACGCCGGCCAGTTCGTCGCCGTCATCGAACAACGCCAGGGCCTGAAAATCGCCTGCCTCGAGGAAATCGCCTTCCGCCAGGGCTGGCTCGACCGCGCCGGCCTCGCCGCCGCCATCAAAGCCCTCGGCAAATCCGCCTACGCCGCCTATCTGCGCGCCCTTTATTCCCAACCGTCATGATCATCTGGTTGGCCTCTTATCCACGCTCTGGAAACACGCTTACTCGGATCATTCTAAAAACATGCTTCGATCTCAACTCCTACAGCGATCATCCCATGGGCACGATCATCGGCCAAGAAAGCGTGGCGACGGTCGGCGAGGCCACTTACAGCTCAGACTGGCCTTCATTTTATGACCATGCCCGGAAAAGCCCCGAGCTTTTCTACATTAAAACCCACCGTCCACCCATCGACGACTCGCCGTGCATTTACATCGTCCGGGACGGTCGCGCCTCCTCGTGCAGCTACTACGATTTCATGGGCACCTTTTTCCCGGAAGCCCGGCTAAGCCTGCTTCAGATTATTCTGGGCGATGATTATAACGGTGATTGGAGCGAGCATTACGCGGCCTGGGTTCGTCCGAATCGCCGCACTTTGGTGCTCAGGTTTGATCAACTGCCCGACGCCTCGCCGGAGATTATTCAAACCATCGCCGATTTCATCGGCTACCAAGGCCTCATCAAATCGTGGGTCAACCCTCTGAACGAACTGCGCAGACGCGATCCCGGTTTTTTTCGCGAAGGCAAAGTCACTTGGACGCCCCCGTCGTCATGGACACCCTTCATTGATTTTATATTCTGGCACCGCCATGGCGCCCTGATGCAGACGCTGGGATATCCCGGCCCGGTTGAATCCAGCCTCTCACCCGAATGTCAGGAAAGTTTGGTGATGCTAAATCACCTCTCTGATGCGTGGCAGCGCCAGAAGGCAGAGTTAATGAAAATCTGCGATGAGCGCCAGGTCGTGATCGATACGCTGAACAAAGCCTGCGTCGAACGCCTTCACGCGCTGCAGGCAATTCAAACCGCCCGAATCCGTCCAAAGGGGCCCATCAGGAATGTCCTGAGCCGTTTAGGGTTGAAATGAACGGCCTGGACTAATGCGCGACCGCCTCCAGTTCCATGATCGCCTGCGCTGGCAGTGGATCGACCTCAAGGGAGCCAACCCGTATCTGCTGACGGGACTTTGGCTCTGCCCGGATTATCGTGAAGGCGACTCCCTGAGCGTGCACATCGGGCACTCCCGGCTCGCCTGCGCCCACCGGGTCAAGGAACGGAGGACGGACGGCGTCACCGTGCTGCGGTTTTTCTGCTCGGTCAAAACCCGCAAGGGCTGGAAGCTCTTGCGATTCTGCCGCGAATCAACGTCCGGCGAATCCCGAACCATCACGCAACGGCTGATACGCATGCCAGGGCCTTATCCCACCCATGCGGTTCGTCGCTACAAGCGCCTCATCCGATCGCAGGAAGCCCGCCTTGCTTCGATCACCGCGCCTTCGAGCGGACCGCGGATCAGCGTGCTCATGCCGGTGTTCAATCCGCCGCTCGACTACCTCCTCAAGGCCATCGAAAGCGTGCGCGCGCAAACCTATCCGCGATGGGAGCTCTGTATCGCCGACGACGCGTCCACCGCACCGGAAGTCGTTCCCTTTCTGGAAAAACAGGCGGCCGCCGACCCGCGCATCAAATGGATTGCACGCGCCCAAAACGGCCACATCTCGAAGGCCTCCAACTCGGCGTTGACGCTCGCGACCGGCACGTGGTGCGCCCTGCTCGACCAAGACGACGAGCTATCCCCGCACGCCTTCGCTGCGTTTGCACAGATTCTGCAGAGGCATCCCGACGCCCGCCTGATTTACAGTGACGAGGACAAAATCGACGAGGAAGGCCGACGCTACGGTCCTTACCACAAGCCGGACTGGATGCCCGAACTGCTGCTCGGACAAAATTTCATTTCGCACCTCGGATTTTATCGCACAGACCGTCTGCGCGAACTCGGAGGCTTTAGAAGCGGCCACGAAGGCTGCCAAGACTGGGATCTGGCTCTTCGTTACACCCGTGACCTCCAAGCCGGACAGATCATCCATCTCCCCTTCATCCTTTATCATTGGCGAGCAATCCCCGGATCCACCGCTCAATCCACCGCGGCCAAGCCGTATGTGGCCACCGCCGCATGGGAAACGCTTCAGGCTGCGCTCTCCGCACGCATGATCTCAGCCCGGCCGACACTCTATGGATTCAGTCAGTTCCGCCTCGAATTCATCCCGCCCGCCCGCCCCCGCGTCGCCCTTGTCGGACTCCCCTCCTCCGTCGCGCCCGCATTCGATGCAGCCCTCGCGGCCCGTCTGACCGATTACGAGCCGCTCGAGTTTGCCCCCGCCGCGCAACCGGCCGACTCGCCGCTGCACGCGCTGCTCGAGGCCGCCCAACACACCACGGCGGAAATACTCGTGGCGTTGCCAGGCGGGGTCGCCCCCGGTCGCCGCGACTGGCTTCTCCGCCTCGTCGGCGCGCTGGGTGTTTCCGGAGTGGCCGCGGCCGGCGGCAATTTGGTCGGCCCCGACGGCCGCATTATCGACGGCTGCCTGATGCTCGACGGCAACGGCCGGCCCCGCGCCGCCTTCTTCAACCGCTTGGAAACCGAGCATGGCTATCATGGCCGCGCCCAACTGGCGCATAATCCCGGCGGCCTGAGCCTGAACGGCATCGCCGTGCGGCGCGCCGATCTGCTTTCGCTGGGAAAGTTGACTCCCAAGGAAGACCTCGTGGACGCACAAACCGCCGGATGGGTTCTGTGCGCCCGCCTGCGGACCGCCGGCCGGCGCGTGATCCACGATCCCGGCGTCACATTGCAAACGGACGATCCGTTGCTCTTTCACCCCCGGCCGGATCCCAGGCGCCCTCCCGCGCACTTGAAATTCCCCGTCACCAGCGACCCATCCCTGCATTCCGAATTTCGCGGACAATGGCCCTTGGCCATACCCGCAACCGGCTCCACCGCCCTTGTGTCATGAACGATTTTCTCCGCTACAAAGACATCGTGTTTTACCGCACCCTCGCCGGCCTCAAATCAGAGGCGCGGAAAAATTATCTCGGCTACGTCTGGTTCCTGCTCGAACCGTTGCTGACCACGGGAGTCCTGTATTTCGCCATGTCGCACCTCACCGGCCGGCGGGGGGCCGAAGCCGTCATGCTCATCTTGATCGGCATGCTCGCCTGGCAGTGGCTCGAAGGGTCGGTGATGCTCAGCGCCGGATCGATCACGGCCAAATTCCACGTCCACCAGCAAGTGCCCCTGCCCAAATACCTGTTTCCGCTGGTGGACATCGGGACCAACACCATCCGCTTCGCCTTCGCCTTCGGCCTCGTGCTAGTCTCGAGCCTTCTGGTGACCGGCGGACCGGGCCTGGCGCTGCTGTGGCTGCCGGTTTTGCTCGCGCTTCAACTCGCGCTGATCGTCGGTCTTTCTCTAGTCGTCTCAATCAGCGTCACCTTGATTTCCGACCTGCGCCTGCTGATCCAATCGCTGTTTCGCATGCTCTTCTTCGTTTCGGGAGTTTTCTTCACGGCCGAACGGGTGCCGGCCCATCTGCTGCCGTGGTTCCACGCCAATCCCATGGCCGTGCTGATCGAAGCCTACCGCGCGGTGATCCTGCAGGGACAGGCGCCCGACCTCGGCCGCCTCGGCACGGTGGCGCTCACCGCCGCCGTGCTGCTGCTGACGGGCGGCCTGATCCACTCCTACTTCGACAAACGACTGCTGAAACTCACCCATGTCTGAACCGTTGATAAAACTGGAGAACGCCGGTGTGTATTATCGCGGCGGACGTCCCAAAGGCGCGGATGCAAGCCAGGCCCCCTGGGCGCTGCGCGGATTGAACCTGGAGATCCGTCGCGGCGAAAAACTCGGCATCGTGGGCCGCAACGGCTGCGGCAAGAGCACCCTGCTGCGCCTGCTCGCCGGCATCATCGCCCCCGACGAAGGCCGGCTGCGTTTCTCCGACACCGACGTCCACGTGCAACTGCTCGCGCTCGGGGTCGGTTTCGAAGGCGCGCTCTCCGGTGCCGAAAACGCGATTCTCAGCGGGCTTTTCATGGGTAAAAGCCGCCGGCACATGGAACAGCGCCTGAAGGAAATCCAGGAGTTCTCCGAGCTCGGCGACGCCTTCCACGCCCCGGTCAACACCTACTCCTCGGGCATGAACGCGCGCCTGGGCTTTTCGATCGCCCTGCAAACCGACCCCGACGTGTTTCTCATCGACGAGGTGCTCGGCGTAGGCGACCACGCGTTCCAGGTCAAATCGCAGGCGGCCGTCCGGGAAAAATTCCGCGAGGACAAAACCGTGGTGCTGATCTCCCACGAGGCCCGGACCATCGGCCAGATGTGCAACCGCGCCGTGTGGATGAACCGCGGCGACATCCTCGCCGACGGCCCCCCCGCGGAGGTCTGCGAGCGCTACGAAAACGCCAAGTCATGAACACCGAACATAACCAGCGGACGACAATCGATGAGCGCGACCGGCTCATCCAGCGCCTTGCGGAGGAACGGGACCTCTTGGCCCTTCAAAACCAAGACCAAGAGAAAGTGATCCGAGACTTGGTTGGCCGCGTCGTCGCCCTTGAACAACGCTGCCGGCCCATACGCTGGAGCAAGCTGCCCTATCGATGGGCCATGCGCGTCATCTGCAAGAACCCGCACCCGCTCGGCGTGCTGCGTCAATACTCTCCGCGCCCGCCCAAACTACCCGCGCCGCACACCCCTCGCCCACCGGCTGCGATTCCCGGTTTTTGCATCCTTACCCCCTCCTACGAACAGGGTCGTTTTATTGAACGAACCCTCCGCAGCGTTCTGGACCAATCCTATCCCCAACTGAGATATGGAGTCCAAGACGGCGGCTCCAAAGACCAAACCTTGGACATCCTACATCGCCATTCCGATCAATTGGCCTATCTCGATTCCCGCCCCGACCATGGCCAGACACATGCCATCAACACGGGGTTTAAAAATCTCAATCCCCGGCCGGATGAAATCATGGCGTGGCTCAACTCGGATGATATCCTGCTGCCTGGAGCATTGAATTATGTCGCCGCATACTTCGCGAAGCATCCGGATATAGATGTCGTTTACGGCCACCGGATCATCATTGATGAAAAAGACCAAGAGGTCGGCCGTTGGTTTCTGCCCGAACATTCCGTAGAAACCTTGCGCTGGGTCGATTACGTCCCCCAGGAGACTCTCTTTTGGCGAGCCAGTGCGTGGGCCAAAGTCGGGGGCTTGGACGAAAATCTGCACTTCGCACTAGATTGGTCGTTTTTAATAAAACTGGAAAAGGCCGGCTGTAAGATAAAGCGCCTACCGCGGTTTCTGGGAGGGTTTCGTGTCCATGCTGGTCAAAAAACCCATCTGCACATCGACTCCATCGGAATAAAAGAAATGGATGCACTGCGTCCCATGCAGGGCATGTCCCTCCTCGAAGCCACCAAACACATTCGCAACGCGGTGATTCGTGAAACCAGAAAAAGCGCCATGACGTTCCAGCTTTGGCGCTTGGGAATTAAAATCTAAGATCTTATAAAAACAAAGCCAAGCCGCCATGAACGACCCAACCACGTCCGGCCGAAGGATCCTCTTCCTTCACTACGCCGCACTGCTCGCGCTTTTCATAAACATTATCTGGCTGTCTTGGGAATACGTCGACCTCACCAGCGGCGATACCAGTTCTTATTACATCACCGCCAGGCAGTTTTCGGAAAACCTGACCTGCAACATTGCGTGGTCCCCCATCTACACGAGCCTGCTGGGCGCGTTCCATTGGATCAACCCCGACCCCTATTTTGCAGTCCTGGGCCACCGCATTCTGATACTAGCGATCATCACCGTCCTGATATTCGAAATAGCCAGACGGATCATGGATACATGGGTCGCTTGGTTTGTAACCGCATGGTGGCTCTGCTTGCCGATCAATTTTCACTCTCTGTATGAGGTCCACCTTTTCGCACTCATCCCCATTTTAATCTTCTGGTTGATACTGACATGCCGGCAAACCGTGTCCGCCCGGGGCTGGGCGCTGGGTGTGTTGCTGGTGGCCACGGTTCTCGTGCGAAATGAATTCCTGATTCCGCTCGCGATTTTTTCGCTTACCAGCGCGGGCTATGATTTTTTCAAACCGGAACGCATACAGGGCAAGGCCGCCTGGGGGAAATATGTTAAAGCATACGGCATCCCAATCCTCCTGGCCGTGGCCCTGATCGGCACAGCCTATTGGCGATCAAGCGCCAAATTCCCCCAGCTTAAATCGGTCTTCCGGGCAAAACACACCCTGAATGTCTCCCAGATATACGCCTTCGGATATAGCCAGCGTCATGCCGATTACCAAAACAGCCCGTGGACCGATTATCACTCCTTGATGCTAAGTGAATTTGGAGCGGACGATATTTCCATGGGCGAGGCTTTTATCAAAAACCCCAAGGCCATGATGTCCCACTTCCTGTGGAACGCCCGGCTCATCCCCAGCGGCATTCAATTGGGGCTCTTCAACATGCGATCGGGCGACATCAACCCCGATTACGCACCGTCGCAAATCAACCGCCCGGTCGCCCTTTCACTCAGCTTGACCGCCTTCTCTATCTTAATCTTGGCGCTCTATATTACGTGGCGATCACCGGAACCCGTCCAGCTCTGGTTCAAACAAAACATCTGGCTGATCGTAGGCATGGCATCCGCCTGCGCAGCCGTCGTGGTTGTCATGATCATGCAGCGCCCCCGGCCGTCCTACATGTTTACGCTTACATTGACCCTCATGCTCTTGCTCGGATTCGCCGTAAACCTGATCTGGAATCGATTCAAAAACAAAACCACAGCCAATCTTCCACCCCTGTTGCTTTGCGGCGTCGCAATCATCCTCAGCCCGACTTTTCGCGACGAACAGAGCACGCCCGTGAAACGGATCACTCGGCTTCTTCTCGGAAAATCCACCCCGCCGCAAACCCGCCTGCTGCTGTCCTATTATCACCTGCTTTCCCCTTACTCCCGGGATCTGGAGACACGTCAAGCCAAGGCCACAGTTGCAGGCTATCCCAGCGAACTGAACTCCTACTTCGGATACGGAACTACCCCCCCCAACCTTCGTTTTGTATGGATTGATGAAGTGCTGTCCAACCTGTCCGACACGGACACGCTAGATCAAAAATTTTCCACGCTCAACGTTCGCTATGCCTTGTTCCGCTACGATCAACTCGCCTTGCCTGCCGTTCGCGATTTTTTGAACGAAAACAGCCAGTGGACCAAGATCGATACTCATAACACGGGCATCATTTTTTTAATAAAAAAATAAACACGGACGCGCCTTACGCTCAAAATGTCGAACTTCGCCCACACCTACAGCCAAGACATCCTCGATACCGCCCGCGAAACCCTGCTTAAAAACCGGGTCGCCATCTTCATCGTTTGCTACCACGCCGAAAAACACATCGAAAGTGTATTGGCGAGAATCCCCCAATGGGTTTCCGAAAACACGGCGGAAATATACATCATCGACGACTCATCCAAGGACAACACCGTCGAAATCGCATCGGCGGTGAAATGGCTGGACGGAAAAACCTGCTTCAAGGTCTTTCGCACCCCGTATAACCAAGGCTACGGCGGCAATCAAAGACTGGGCTACCTCTACGCAATCTCCCAGAAATTTGACATCGTCGTATTACTTCACGGCGACGGCCAGTATGCACCCGAGTATCTGCCGGAAATTCTCGCGGAATACACCAAAACACCGACTGCGGATGCGGTTTACGGATCCCGATTCCTCACAAAGCGGGCCGCGCTGAAGGGAGGAATGCCTCTTTATAAATATGTCGGAAACCGGATACTCACCCGGCTCCAAAACAAGATCATCGGATCAAGCCTGAGTGAATTGCACAGCGGCTACCGCTCCTATAAAGTGGCCTCGCTCAAAAAAGTGCCGTTCGAGTTAAACAGCCAGGGGTTCGATTTCGATTCCGACATCATAATACAATTTACCGCCGCCGGCATGTCCATCCGGGAGGTCGACGTCCCCACGTTCTACGGCGACGAAATTTGCCGCGTAAACGGACTCAAATACGCACTGGCCTGTATCAAGTCGGCCTTAAAATACCGGCTCATGCAGTATGAGATTTTTCACGATCCGAAATATGACATCCCCAACCGGAATCGGAAATATACAATCAAGAAGTCCGACTCCACCGTCCACGGGTTCATCCAAAAACTCGCGCTTCCGGCCGGCTCGGCCCTTCTTGATTTCGGTGGTGGCGACGGCGCCGTCAGCCTGCCCCACGCCGAAAAGAGCGTGAAAGTCACGGTGATCGATCAGGCCATCACGGTAAATGACGCGCTCGGCTCGATTGTCGCAAACCACGCCAACGTGAGTCGCATTGCGTTTGATTTGGATCAAAACTGGCTCGAACCGGTGGGAACTTCCCGATTCTCCAGCGTCTTCGCACTGGACGTCTTGGAACATTTAAAATCACCCGAGTCTGCGCTGAAACGAATCTTCGAAGTCATGCAGAGCGGCGGAACGCTCTACGCAAGCACCGGAAACATCTCCTACATCATCATCCGGATCATGCATGTCATGGGATTCTTTAACTACGGACGGCGCGGCATCCTGGACCTCACTCACACCCGTCTTTTCACCGTCTATTCGTTTCAACGCATCATCACCAACGCAGGCTTTAGAATCGATCGGGTCGTCGGATTCGGGCCGCCCATCTCCGATTTGAGCGAATCGCCCGCCAAGCTGCTTTCCTTGTTGGATAAATTATCCCTTCGCCTGGCCCGTGTCTGGAAAAGCCTGTTCGCCTACCAAGTCCTGATCGTGGCCACCCGGCCCAAATCCATCCAGGACCTGATCAATGAAACGTTTGTGGATAAACGATCCTCCTAACCCCGGGCCAACACCGCCCCGCCCGCCCCCTCGAGTAAACGATCCATGAACATCCTGTTCATCGCCTATGGGGGTATCCGGACCAATAGTTTAAATCATATAGATGTATTCGCCCGGATGCTCAGCGCCCGGGGCCATGGCTGCGTGGTCGCCATCACGCCGCCTCCGGAACCACAGGAGGTTATTCAAACCCCTCACTACACCCTGTGCGCGCACACGGATCTTTCAGACGACCCCATCCGCTTTTCCGACGGTCGTCCTGCGGACCTCATCCACGCCTGGACTCCGCGCATCGCCGTGCTTCGCAGCCTGCTGGCCTGCCAGCGCCGGCTCGCGCGTCCGGCCCGCGTCCTCGTCCACTTGGAAGACAACGAGCGATTCCTTGCAGCCCGCACAGCCGGCGCCTCATTCGAGGAAGTCGCGCAGTGGAGCGAACGCCGCCTGCGTCCGTTGATGCGCAAAGGCCTCTCCCATCCCCGCCGCCACCGGCTGCTCCTCGCCGCGGCCGATCTGATCACCGGCATCACGCCTTCGCTGGCGGAATTTGCCCCGCAGGGCACGCCGTTCGAACTGTTGCCGCCCGGACTCGATCTGGAGTTGTTTCGTCCGCACGCGCCGGACAAAGCCCTGCGAGCGGAGCTGGGGATCAAACCCGATGAACGCGTTCTAGTTTATCCCGGTGGTGCCAATTTAACCAACGCCGACGAGCTGCGCACCCTTTATGCGGCTGTAGTCCTCCTCAACCAGCGGGGTATTCCCGCCAAGCTCGTGCGCACCGGCCCGCCGACCCCGTGGTTTACCCAGTCGCTCTCGGACGCCGAACGGGCGGTGGCCATCGAGCTGGGCTTCGTGGAGCGCCACCGCATTCCCGGCTTGCTGAACCTTGCCGACGTGCTGGTCCAGCCCGGCCGGACCGGGCCCTTCAACGATTACCGGCTGCCATCAAAACTCCCCGAGTTCCTCGCCTCGGGCCGACCGGTGGTCCTGCCGGCAACCAACATCGCCTTATCGATGAAAGACGATCGCGACGCCGTCTTTCTGCACGAAGGCACCCCCGAGGAAATGGCCGCGCGCTGCGAACAGATCCTGCGCGACCCCGGGTTGTCGGCCGCGCTGGGCTCGGCCGGCCGTCGGTTTGCCGAGACTCACTTCGACGCCGTCGAAAACACCGCCCGCTTGGAAGCACTTTATAGGCAAACCCTGCAACGGCCCGCCGCGGCCGACTGGTCGCGCCTGCGCACCCGCCTGCATGACGAGGCCGACCTCTTCCCCCTGGCCGCCGGCCGCTCCAGCCCCGACGACATTCTCCTGCTCGCTGCACGACATCGCCGTCACGGGCTCCGCGCCGTCGTGCGAAGGTTTCTCCCTTCCTCGCGTCAGCCCATCTGAATCACCCCGCACGCTGGACCCGGCACAGCACCGTCCCGCGCCCGCGCCTGCCATTGGATTTTCACGATCGGCAACCCCAGCTGCCTCGGATCCCTGGGCGCATGCACCCGCTTGCAGATCCACACCAGATCCACCGCGCCGGTGCGTGGATGGTTCCATTCCAGCGCAATGATTTTTTTAGCCGGTGCGTTCACCCGGCGAATCCGGCATTGCTGCCCATCGATAAAAAACTCCGCCGCCGCGATCAGCTTATCGGCGGTGTCGGGTAAAAACTCCAAGGTCACCGTCCACACGCCCTCGCCCAGATAAAACCGCATGCAGCCGGCCGGCTCCAACCACCGGAACGGGACATCCGCGGAGTATTCCAACTCATGAAACCCAACTCCGCCCCACCCCCTGGCGTCCGTCGGCAGCCACCCGTCCGGCCGCCAGACACAAGCGATGGCGGAGCCGTCGCGAGACCGGAGGATGTCTTGCAAAAACATCAGCCTCGCCAGACGCGTGCACGTCATGACCCAACGATGAAAAACCACCTTCGCTCCGCGCTTCCAGCGAACCAGCAGCAGCGCGTTGAGCACTCCACGCTGCACGCCCAGCACACCGCGTGTCACGATGATCGCCGCACCCAGCGGGAGCATCCGCCATGCCCCGTATTTGAAAACAGTCCGCCAGGAGGTTCGCCCCGAGAATCGCAATCGTCGCCATAGCGGATCGATCAAACCCCGGTCCCAGCGCGCACGGCATTTCCATTCCGGGGACAGCTCAAACAGAGGGCCGCAGGGATCGGTGTCCGCGTTGGCTACGCACCGCATTTCCCCCTCGGTGAAATCCAGGATGAACGTTTTCAGCTCCGCCAGGTCACCCACGTAATAATGCCCGACGTTCACCTCCGGCGCGTAACCGATTTTAATCCCGCAGAGATGCAGGCGCGCCGCGAAATGCCATTCCGCAAAATGTCCGTAGGCGGGCTCGATGCCCCCCGCCGTCCGGTAATCCGCTGCGCGAATGACAAAACACTGGTCGAGCACCTTGAGCCATGCATGCTGGGTCAGGTTCGCAGTTATGCCCTGTTCGAAGAATTCGGCCTCGACGATCGAAAGCAGGTTGTGGGTGAGCGCAAAAGACCGGCCGCTAAAGCCGCCCCACTCATCATGCTCCTTCAAGACCGCCATGGACGCCTCCAGAAAGTTCGGCGCCGGTGGACAATGGGACTCCGTGATAACCAAAACGTCGCCTGCGGCCAAGGTCGCGGCCAAGGCCACCAGCCCCATGTCATGCGAAACCGGAAACTGGACGAGCGTATCCTGCGGACCAAGCAACTCCCTGATGATTTTCAGTTCTTCCGGATCGTGTGTTTCCGAAGCCGCCACGAGGATCTCATAATCCGCACGCGGAAAGGTCTGATCCCGAACCCAGGCGCGGATGCAACGGACCGCGAGTCCTCGGTTGAATTCCAGCGGGATAATAACGGAGAACTTCATGTTTACGGACCGAAAGAACGGATGCGATTCGGCAAAATTTTCACCTACCTCGCTCAATCCCAACTCCAGCAAGGCTCGGCTAGGGTCTCCCAAGCGAGCGTAAATTCATATCCCATTCGCAAACCACGACCCGCGGCAAAAGACAGCTGCTATCAGCCATGCGCCGGCCGAACTCGCATTTGCATCTCTCCCCCGCTGCTCGCTTCACGGAGAGAAGGCTCCCGTCGCCGCTGAAAAAAGCATGCCGCCAAGCGTCTTCTCCCTCCGTAGCGGAAGCGCGGAGCGCTTTCGTCCACGAGAGAATAGCCGGTTTATTTCTGGATCGAGTCCCTAACGGCGATCCCCCCTTATTGCACGCCATGGCCTTTCCTCTGTTCTCCGCCAAGGCGCGCAACGCCATCGTCGAACGCTGTCGCGACGATGCCGCGACCAAGCTTCGCCTGCGTTACGCCCCCTACTACCACGCCATGGAGGCGCAACAGGGCACGACCGTGCGGCTGCAGGGACGCGACCTCATCATGCTCGCGAGCAACGATTACCTCGGGCTCTCCTTTCACCCGAAGGTCGTCGAGGCCGCCCGCGCCGCGCTCCTCAAATGGGGCACCAGCCCCACCGGCGCCCGCGTCTCCAACGGTTCCCGCGCCTACCACCTCGAACTGGAGGAAAAACTCGCCGCCTTCCTCGGCAAGGAAGCCTGCCACATCCACGCCGCCGGCTACCTGTCCTGCCTCTCCGGCGTCGCCGCCTTCGCCCAAAAGGGCGACGTCATCCTCGCCGACAAAAACATCCACTCCTGCCTCTGGGACGGCATCCGTCTCTCCACCGCCGCCGTCGAACGCTTTTCCCACAACAACCCCGACGACCTCCGCGCCGTCGCCGCCAGCCTCCCCGCCGCCACGCCGAAGATGATGGTCGTCGAGGGCGTCTACTCGATGGAAGGCCACATCGCCCAGTTGCCCGGCCTGCTGTCGGTCGCTCGCGAGCACGCCTGCTTCAACGTGCTCGACGACGCCCACGGCTTCGGCGTGCTCGGCCGCCAGGGCCGCGGCACCGCTGACCACTTCGGGCTCACCGACCAGGTCGACATCATCTGCGGCAGCCTCTCGAAGTCCCTCGCCAGCACCGGCGGCTTCGTCGCCGGCGACAAGGCCCTCATCGAATACCTGCGCACGCACGGCAAACACACGCTCTTCAGCGCCTCGCTCAGCCCCGCGCAGACCGCCGCCGCCTCGGCCGCGCTCGACATCCTCCAGACGGAACCCGAGCACCTTGAACGCCTCTGGGCCAACACCCGCCGCTACACCGCGATGCTCACGTCGCTCGGCCTGGACACCTGGGGCAGCGAAACCCCCGCCGTGCCGGTCGTGATCGGCGACAAACAGCGCGCCTACGCCTTCTGGCAGGCCCTGCTCGAAAAAGGCGTGTTCACGGTCATGTCGATCGCCCCCGCCGTCCCGGTCGGCAAGGATCTGATCCGCACCGCCATCTCCGCCGGTCACACCGACGAACAACTCGACCGCATCGCCGACGCCTTCGCCTACGCGAAGAAGCGCGCGTGAAACCGCCTGCGGTCACCCCGCGTCGGGGTCGCCGCAGGCGATGACATCCCCGCTCAAGGCGCAGTCGGATTGGCCGGAGCCGCTTCGGGCTTATCAGTCGCAGGGGCTGATTTTTTCGCCGCCGCCTCCTCCTGCTGGGCTTTGTATTTCGCCTGCATGGCTTCCATCTGCGCACGACGCTCGGCCTGCATCTTCTCCTGGGCATCCTTCAGTTTTTGCACAATGGCCGCCGCCTCGGGGCTGATCTTTTGCAGTTTTTCCTCCATCAACTTCGTCCGCTTTTCCATCAACGCCTTGATTTGTGCGGTGAGTTCCGTGAGCTCCGGATCCTTCTGCAGCTCCGTGCGGGCCTGAGTGAGGATCTTATTTTCCTCGGGCGTCAACGCAGGCTGTCCACCCATCATGGACGATGCCGGACGAGCGCCCGGACCGGGGATACCCGAAGGCTTGATCGCCGGGTTGGCTGAGGGAGCCGTCGGCACCGCAACCGGCGCGGAAGATTCGGCGACCGCGGACTCGGCGCGCGCATTCAAGGCGACGAGCCCGACCAGACCAACGGCAAAAATCAGGGAGGGTTTGGGGGAGAACATAGGGTTATGATGGGGAGGTTATGTGGATAAAAACTGAGCCAACACGCGATACGCGTTGCCAGCATCAAAACCTGCAAGACGGCCATTCCGGTTTTTTTAATCGAAAATGTTAACATGTTTCGGCCCGACCCCTTTGGCTCCGACTTGGCTACCGCGCTTACGGCTTATTTTCAAACACCCTGGCTGAACCAAAAGGCAAAGCTTTGAGTGTCTCAACCAATGCCTGTGCATTCGGAATCATTCCAACCGGCGTAATTCCTCCTACACTCCTAACGTAGCCCTGCGTCTTCCCATACAATATACGGACCCCAGAAGAGCATTTAGCCAACACGGCAGACACGAAATCAGATCGGCGCTTTGGCGCATCGATCTCATCATTGATCAATCCATCATAAAAAATTAATAATGAAGGAACAACCCCCCCAATTGAAATCGCACGAGATACTGCAATATCATTTATACAGGAGACTAATTCATTATTAAATTCCGAATTAGCATCGTTTAACTCAATCAAAACAAATCCAAATTCCCTGGAATACCCCCCCCCACTCATTAATATCTGAACATTGCCAGATTCATTGGACGGCTTCAGTATCTTACTAGCCTCAGCCATATTGGCATTATCAATTCGAGCCATCAATTCTGGGTCAACATACGCTAAGTGTTTTTTATTTTTCCCGAAGAACATAGAATATAAATAATTATGGCCGAGTGCTGTTCAAACTGAGATTCGCTAGGGCATTAAGCTGTTGAAGAGCAGCCGCCTGTTGTGCCGTTAGATTGCCAGAGGCTAATGTATTTTGAGCCAATGTCGATATCTGAATTACCGCTGTCCTGCCAACATCGCCGCCAGCTCCAGCTAGAGCAGTAAGTGAATCTTTAACACCAGCAGAATCTCCTTTTAAAATACCAGCTAGCATATTTACCGCAGTTTGCTGAACACCAGGCTCATAGGTTACAGTACTTGAAGCTACTTGATTGGTGGCAACGGTTACCCCCCCTGCTGTGAGCACCAATGAGCTATTTGTTATAGTTGCCGTGGAAACATATAGACTTGGGCTAGCCTCCAAGATCGCGCCACCTGTAGCTAGCACGGCAACAGCGTAACCGCTGCCAACCCCTATGGTTGCAGAGGCTCGTGAAAAATCATAAACATCACCCTGCAAATTTTCAGCAAATAAATGGAGATCGTTGATTTGATGGAAGGTCGCCGTGTCCAAAACAATGGCCGAACCGCCCGTCGCTCCTTCAACTCCACCTTGGAATACACCACCCAAAATAAGGCCCAGCTTAAAGGCCCACGAGTCAGGATCACCAGCGTTAATGCGCCCATTCTTACCATCTTTAAAGCCGGTCGCCAGTCGCCCATCCGGATCGAAACGGTTGACCGGGTCGCCGTTCGTAAAATCATACAGACTCATGCTAGCGCCGTGGCCCATGGGGTCGGGCGATAGGAACCTTCCGGAGGTCGGTTCGTAATAACGGGCTCCCAAATTGTAGAATCCCGTCGGATCGATACGGTGCCCCCTCCAGATCGAAGCTTCCGCCACGTCCGCGATATCCGTCAAAATCTTAGCCGAACTTCCTGGCAAGGGACCATAACCTCCGACTTTGGGCGCAAACCATGTTGGCACACCAGCTGAGACCGAAGCAACGGCGTTACCGAATTGATCATTGATGACGCCTTGAGTTGTGCCGTCCGCGTCTAGAATAGTAGCCTCAAGTCCACCCGTTCCCTGCAAACCGCCGTAGCGACCGTTGAGGTCCGGGCCGTAAACTTTGTAGGCCCTCGCACCGTTCATGCTAACGCCAATTTCAAGGAATTCCACCTGCGGGTCATACAGGGAGCCGATGGTAACCGGTGCGCCATTTAAGTTATTTGCCAGCACCGAATGTTGAGCGGACTGCAACCTCCTGCCGAGACCATCGTATACCGCGCTCCAGTCGTAGCCGTTGCCGGAACTGTCGCGCTGCGAGACCTTGATGAGCCGGCCAAACGCGTCCCAAGTGAGCGCTTGGACCGTTCCGTTGCCCAGCGTGCAGCTAATGACATTACCGTCCGCATCGTAGCCGCTCGTGGCGATACCCGTCTGCTCCGAGGAGTTCGCACCGGTCACCGTGAAGGTGCTGCCCGCACTCGCTGTATATAGTCCGCTGGGGTCAACGGCGTTGGCAGTGAGCGTATGCATGCCGGCTGCCAAATTCAAATTAAACGACCATGCGCTGCCGGTGTAAAACGCACGGCCCTGCGCGACACCATCGATCATAATATCAACATGGTCGGCTCCTGATGCATTACCACCGGCCGGCACCGCACGTCCGGCGGCATTCATCTGGTTGTCGGAAGTAACGCGGCCTAGTGCGTCCACCGTCGCGCTTCTTTCCCATGAGGCGGGCGCCCCCGTGCCGATTTTCGCGTCGAGGCGCACCCCGAGGCCGGGGCTGTTGCCGTCGAACACGTAGTTCAACGCGCTCGTAACGTTGGCGGCAGGCGAAAAGCCTTCGCTCAAGAGCTGGTCGCGGTTGCTGTAGGAATAAAGACGCGTTTCATTCCAGACGCCGGTGCCAGTGCGGGTTGCGGTGTAGCTACTCAGGGTGCTGTTGGCGCGCCAGAACATGTCCTCGACCAAGACGGACGTGCCGCTCACGACCTGAGTCTGATCCAAGATGCGTCCGACGGCGTCGCGCGTATTCACGGACAGACTGCGGAAGGGATTCGTGCGGCTAGTAATAAGTCCGCTGTCGGCGTAGGCGAAATTGTAGTTCTGATTGTTCACCGCGACCTGAGCGAGCAGTCCATCGGCGCGGTGCTGGTAGGCAAAGAGGGGCGCGGGCAAAGTGGAATAGGCGTCGCTGAGAGACGCGCGGCGACCGGCGGCATCCCAGGTTTGCATCACGCCGGAATACGTCGAACCGCCAACGGTGACAATTTCGGTGAGAATTTGGCCGTAACCGTCGAAACTACGGCTGACTTGGGTGTCCGGTCCCGCAGCGCCGCTAACTGAAGTTTGGGTGACCGAGAGGACCAGACCGCGACGATCATAAGCATACGAGATCGTGCCGTTAACTTCAGGTGCGCTACCGGATGTTGTGACCGATTGCGGGCGAAGGAAGTCGTCGTAGGCAGTTGTCGCGGTGCTACGGCCCCCCGTCACCGTTGCCAGCAGGCCAGGCGCGGAACTGCCCACAGGATAATAGGAGTAAGCGTATTGGCGGGTAGTAGTGCTGCCGGAGTAAAGGCGCTCGGTGAGCTTGCGACCGGCGTTGTCGTAGGTCTGCTCGTGGGTGAGCGTGCCATTTGCCATTGCGCGGGTGAGCAGGTCGCCCGCCGTGTCATAGGTGAAAGCGGTGACGGTCCCGTCGGGCAGTGCCTGCGCGATCAATTGGTTGAGCGCGTTGTAAGTGTAGCCGGTCGTCTGTCCGAGCGCGTCGGTCGCGAAGAGCAGGTTGCCGTCGAGATCGTAGGTGTTTCGGGTGAAGGAGCCATCGCCCAGCACGGTAAGGACTGGACGGTCAAGCGTGTCGGTCCACGTAAGCCGGGAGATTGCGCCCGCTCCCGTGCCCTCGGTGACCGTGACGGAATTGTGATCCGCCGAATAGGCATAGCTGGTCGTGTGAACGACGGCACCGCCAGCGGCGATGACCTGGGTCAGCGTAGGACGTCCAAGAGCATCAGAAGTCGTGACGCTTTGCTCACCCAAGGCGTTTTGAGTGCGCACCGTCTTGGCGCTAGCACCGTAGATGGTCGTTGTGATCTGCTGCGCACTGCTAGAAGTGGCAGCGGGGCCGGTCGTAGTCTTGACACGGTTGAGGCCGTCATAGGTCACGGTTTTGGTAAAGCCCTCCGGGTCGGTGTGACTTACGAGGTTTCCGCGAAGGTCGTAGGTGCTGACCTCGGTCGCGAGGACTGTGCCGCTCGCGCTCGCGAGGGTGCGCGTAATGGTGTGGGCGATGTCGTTATACACGGTCGTCCAATACGAGCCATTGCGGAGGATCTGTTTTTGCAGGCGTCCGTCGGTGTAATAACGAGATTCGAGCACGGAGCCGTCGGGGTTTTCCTGACGGCGGAGTTGCCCGGTCGCGGTGTAGTAGGAGTTGGTTACTCCGCCGAGCGGATTGGTGTATCGCGAGACTTTGCCGCCGGGCTCATACTGGAAGGATTCCGTGCGGAGATTCGCAGTGGCCTTGGTGCGCAGCTGGCCGATGGCATCGTAGCTCATCGTGGTTTCGTTGCCGAGGGGATCGATCATCAAGACGAGGTTGCCGAAGAAGTCGTGAACGTAGTCGGTCGCGGCGACGGGGGCCGTGGTGACGCCGCTGCCGTCCGCTTTGGCCAGGCTGCGCGCAACGTCTTCCTCCATCAGGCGGCCAGCGCCATCGTAGGTGCGCTGGGTAGAATTGGCGGGGGCGGAGCGCGGGCCCGTGGTCTGGCTCAACTCTCCGTTTCCGGTGTAGGTCATCGTCCAAGAGCCAAGGGTGCTTCCGGTCTCGTCTTTGACGACTCTGGTCAGGGGTCGGCTCATCCCGTCGTAGGTATAAGTAGTGCTGCGGCCATCGGCGTCGGTGGCGGTGGTAAGTTCGCCTCGGGCATTGTAAGCGAACGTCGTGACCACATTGGGATCAGAGGTGCCGGTGTAGGAGGTCTGCTGAGTCATGAACCCGGCAGGGCTATAAGCGTATTCCGTGACGGCCTGATCAGGGCTGCCGAGGGCGACTGTCTTACGCGAGAGAAGCCCCTTGCTGAAAGCGGAACCAGTCTGCGCAGTGTATTCTAGTTTGTCCGTGCGCAGGGTCGTGTTGTTTTTAGAAGTGACGATTTGGGTAGGTAGGTAGAGGTAATTGGAATCGGTGTAAGAAAAAGTAGTGATAATGCCGGAGGCGTCGGTAACCGTGGTAGGGAGGTTACGGCTATTATAGACGGCCGTGGTCGTGGCACTTTCGGTGGTGCTTTGGTCGCCATCGAGGTCACCGGTTATTTTAGTTTCAACGGTGTTACCCTGAGCATCGTACTTGTAGGTTGTGACGAGGCCACGCTGGTCGGTGATGCTCTGTAAGCTATTCGCGTAGGCGCCGGTAGCGGAGTTGGTGTCATTGTACCAGACTTGGCTGATGCTTTGTCCCAACGGATCGGTGATATTTGTGATCAGACCTCCAGAAGTGTACTGATAAACCGTGGGGTTATTATAAGCGTCCCTGATCGTAGTTTGATTGGAAACACTGTTGTAGTCGAAAGTTGCGTTCAGAACCAACGAAGTTGGATTAGCCTGATCGACTGTCGCAAATTGCTGGATCACTCGACCTCTGTCGTCATAGATGTTCTTGAGAATTTGGTTTCCAGGTTTGGTCACTTGCGCAAGCAGATGGCCGAATTGTACATATTGGTATTGAAAAACGGCACCATGGGAGAGAACAACTTGTTCCAAATTGTCGTTCGAATAGCTGTAGCCTACCGTTCTGCCATCACTCGCCGTAGCCTGCGCGATGTGGCCCAGCGAATCATAGGTCAAGGTAACTGAAGTGCCGTTCGAGGACTGAATCTTGCTCATCTGGCCGTAATCGTTGGCAGTTGAACTTGTGCCGTAGGAAAACGAAAGCGAATTTCCCCGGTTGTCGGTGATCGCCGTAAGAAATGGCCTCACTCGATTATATGTGACACCTGATATCGTGACCGGGAACGTCAGTACTGTGTATGTGCGCGACGAACCATCCGCGAGGTTCCACTGATAAGTGACCGTACCGCCGCTCGTTGACTTAACGACTGTGGAGGCGAAAAGATTCAGTTGGCCGCCGGCCGAATTAGTGAGATTCGGAGCATCGTCAGGAGTTAGTGACCAAATTGTCGTCGAGCCTGTTTGCTGCCTGAACGTCACTACGGAGCCGTCGATGTCGGCCGCCTGGATCGTTGAGCCATCGGCGGCGGGGATCAAATACGATGAGTAGCCGGGGAGCCACCCATAGCCAAATTCGTTTTGGGCTGCGTAGTTTAGACTTGAATAAGATCGCCGAATTTCAATCGGCAGCGGGCCGTTCACGTGCAGGTCGACACATTTATGGTCGAATGCACCTGTTGTCGCACTCACTGGATCGGCTATCTCATCCCGTGGCTGAGTATGGGCAATCGTGTGCCCTAAGTATCCGGGCCCAGTAAACCCATCTTTTTCAATTAGGTACGTTCCGCTGATTCCATTCAAGGTACCCCAAGCAACGACAGAGCCTCGATTATTGATGGCCTCTAGAGTGATATGACCATTTTGGTAGCCTATCAGATTCTTCGGATCGTTGAGCAGCAGCTTATTTCCGTTTCTCCAGATGGTGGGGGTATCATCATTCCCAGAAGTCCCATAGCATCTGCCAAATACCTCACCGGAGTCGTTTATACCGAATGCCGTTGATGAGCCGTCATCCGGGAGTAAGGTGACGAGACCCGCTGGATTTGCTATGAATGCGTGCGGTTTTACTGCATTAGCCGGCTGCATCCAGCCAACACTAAACCCTAGGTTATTGATTGCTATTGCAGTACCTGTCCCGCCGTAAGGAGCGTTTAAATCGTATGGGCTCTCTGGAGAGGGCCACAACATTGCGTGGTCGTTGGAATTTCCAACGGCCCAACCGCTATTATTTATGCCTTGGATCCCGACGTACCGCGTATCTGCAGGGTTCAGTGCAGCAAAAAAGTGAGGGACGCCGCCACTCACGATAAAATCCCCGCCTATCCAAGTGCCGTCCCAGCGCTCCGTGTGAGCAACAATTATGCCTGATTGGCTGATGGTCTTTGTAAAATCCGCATAATCCCACGGAGCTGGCAGGTTGATAGTTAACGCGCCGCCGTTGACCCAAACAACCCCACGGTAAGGAGTACTGGCGCCGCCGCTGTATCCTATCACTGTGCCGTTGTTGCTTATCCCTGATGCAAGTCCTTCCAGTTGTTCAACCGGCAAAGGCAGGCTGCTAAAACCGTTAGGTGACAGTATGCACGGCTGATTGTATGGCTCAGTTGGGCTAAAATAGCCGGCGATCACTCCATCATCGTTCATGCCCTGTGGGACAATATTATCAGAATATATTTTCCGAAATCGATAGGGTTGAGAAAAAGCAAGCGTGATGCCGATAAACGAGAAAATTAAAATTAGTCTTAGGGGATTCATGAATCGCGGCACCTGATTAAAAGGAGCTATCAACTTGGAGTCGTGGGACGCAGACATCGGGTGAATAAGTTATGGAGCGTTAATGGTCGAGCCGTCGGCCGGCGTACTGATTGAAATTGTCGGGATGCCAATCGTTGTACTGCTTATCGGGCTATCAGCGAACCCGTTTCGATAAGCGATCGCTTGTAGCGTGGTTGGACCACTAATCGCTATGGGGCCTGTATAAAGCACGCCATGGGTTTCCGTCGGCGTGCTGACATCTAACGTATAGCGGATTGAGGCGCCGCTCGTTGCCGAAGTGATAGCGACCGTATGCTCATTTGAGTCAGCGGGGCTGAAGACAGGTGCAGAGGCCTGCAGTGCATAAACGCCGCTCACAACGCTGCTATCCGTAAATCCACTCGAATATGCGATGGCCTTAAGCGAAGTCGTCGCGCTAATCGTTACCGGTCCAGAATAGAGAGTGCCATTTACCTCGGTCGGCGTGCTGCCGTCCGTCGTGTAGCGAATCGAAGCACCGGCAGTTGCCGAAGTAATCGTAATAGCGGGAGGGTTCGTAAAGGCTCCCGGAATAGGACTAAGAATCGGCGCGGCGGTCGCCAGTGTGTATGAGCCGCCAGTCACACTACTATTAACGAGGCCCGTCTTGAAGGCGATGGCCTTAAGCGTGGTCGTCGTGCTAATCGTTACCGGTCCAGAATAGAGGGTGCCGCTTACCTCGGTCGGCGTGCTGTCGTCCGTCGTGTAGCGAATCGAAGCACCGGGAGTTGCCGAAGTAATCGTAATAGCGGGAGGGTTCGTGAAGGTTCCCGAAATAGGACTAAGAATCGGAGCGGCGGTCGCCAGTGTGTATGAGCCGCCAGTCACACTACTATTAACGAGGCCCGTTTTGAAGGCGATGGCCTTAAGCGTGGTCGTCGTGCTAATCGTTACCGGTCCAGAATAGAGGGTGCCATTACTCTCGCTTGGTGTGCTGCCGTCCGTCGTGTAGCGGATCGAAGCACCAGAAGTTGGTGAGGCAATCGTCACGGCCAGGACATCTGTATAGAGGCCGGGAGCTGGATAAAATATCGGCGCAGCGACGGGCGGAGGCGGTATAAACTGGAAAAACGTGCCTCCGCCGAAAGCACCGCCATACTGAGTGGTGCCGTAGAAATTGCCGTCACTACCCAGCACCATACCGGAATAAGGAGATGATCCGTTAGCCCCATCGAAAGTAAGCACTGTGGTCAAGGAGCCCGCCGGAGTGATTTTAAAAATAGTGCCATTGCCATTACTGGTCGTGCCGTAGAAATTGCCGGTGCCGTCTTGCACCAAAGCCGATTGGGGATAGGCATTGCTCCCGTCGAAGGAGGCTAGTGTGGTCGACGCGCCCGCCAACGTGATTTTGAAGACCGAGCCATCGCCAACGCTGCCGCCTGTCCGAGTTGTGCCGTAAAGATTGCCGTCGCTCGCGATGAGAAGACTGGCATAAGGGTTGCCGCCGTAGGGGTCGTTAAACGAAAATAATGAGGTAAGGATGCCCGCCGGGGTGATCTTAAAAACGGTGCCCCGGTTGCTACTACCGCCGGCAAAGGTCGTGCCGTAGAAGTTGCCGTCACTGGCTTGGACCAGACCACCATAAGGACCATTCCCGTTGGTGCCATTGAAGGAAATCAGGCTAGTGAGCACGCCAGCGGGAGTCATTTTAAAGACGGTGCCATCGCTGGTTTTTCTGATGCTACCACCGGCAAAAGTCGTGCCGTAGAAGTTGCCGTCACTGGCTTGGATTAAACCTGCGTACGGGATGGAGCCATTGGTTCCGTTAAATGAAACTAAGCTAGTGAGCACGCCGGCCGGAGTGACTCGGAAAATTGTGCCCAGATTACTGCTCCCGCCTCCGTACGTGGTACCGTAAAAATTCCCGTCGCTTCCTTGGACTAACCGGCCATAAGGAGATGCTCCGTTAACACCGGTAAATGAGGCCAACGTGGTCAAGACGCCTGACGGCGTGACTTTGAAAACGGTGCCATTGTTGGCACTGCCGCCTAGCCTAGCCGTACCATAAAAGTTACCATCCTTGCCTAATACCAAAGCGCCCTCTGGCGAGACACCCCCATTATTGGATGAGTTGAAATCGAACAGGACATTCAAGGTTCCAACCGACGAACTACCGATTAAATAACGGCCGTTCGTCACTGTGCTGTCGCTAAGACCACTTCCATAAGCGATGGCCTTGAGCATAACCGTACTGTTAATGTTCACTGGACCGGCGTAAAGTGAGCCGTTCGTTTGAGTCGGCGTGCTTCCGTCGGTCGTGTAGCGAATCGTCGCTCCGGCGGTCGTCGAGCTGATCGTCACGTTTTGCGCGCTCGTATAAGTGCCGGCCCCAGGGTTGAAAACCGGTGCGGCGGTTGGGATGTTGATCGTATAAAGACCGCTGGCCACCGTGCTGTCCGCATAGCTTGCCTTGTAAGCGATGGCTTTGAGCGTGGTGGTAGTTCCAACTGAAACCGGACTGGAATAGATCGTTCCTACCGTAGCACTGGGCGTGCTGCCGTCGGTCGTGTAGCGGATCGTCGCTCCGGTGGTCGTCGAGGTAATCGTCACGGTCTGCGCGCTCGTATAGGTGCCGGCGACGGGGCTGAAACTGGGTGTCGCCGCTGCGGGAATAGTGATGGTATAGGTGCCGCTCGTTACCTTGCTGCTGGTGCTTCCTGTTTTGTAAGCAATGGCCTTGAGCGTTGTGGTTGTGCTGATCGAGACCGGACTGGAATAGACCGTCCCCGCCGTCGCGCTGGGCGTGCTGCCATCAATCGTGTAGCGAATTGAGGCGCCGTTGGTGCTTGAGGTCATCGCTACCGACTGCGCAGTCGCGTAGCTGCCTGCTGCGGGGCTGAAGGCTGGCGCGGACACTGCAGCGGCAGCGTGGGCGATGGTCGTCAATGAGACTAAACCAAACAAGGCAACCAAGACCCGGACGATTTTGGGCCAAAACAAAACGGACTCACGAACAGCGCGAGAGCCTGCAGCAAAGAAGGGCACTACGTTCATAGGAAGAGACTTAAAAGTCTTGGATGGAAAATACGTTAAACCCAAATCGGGCATTCTAATGCAAATAAATCCCCGCAACGTATTTTCAAAGAAGCCTTTCCCGTGCCTCCGCAAGGAATAAGTACATCTGGGCCATTGGCTTCCCCTTTACCGGAATCAAGCAAAACGACGTTACATATTTCTTACAATCATACCCCCGCTCTAAGATTTGGTGTTTTGACACCCGTATACACGAACGATCTGAATTTATTTTACAAATGTTACATTCCACACTGCATAATTCCGATCCGATACCACCATCGTGCACCTTCTTCACATACGTCCACGCCTCAGCCTCGCCATGATCCACAGGCACGCCCACGTTCTTCCGAAGTTGGATTTCCACGGGTAGACCAGTGTTTTTCGCAGGTAGGCTTGGGCGAAGAGGCGGGCGTCTTTTTCTACGAAGTTCGTCCGGATATAATCGCCCCAGAGCGTCTTCAACCGCTCCAAGTTGACGTCGTTGAATTTCTTTCGACCCGGGGAGGCGCCTTTGTGGTGCACGATTTCGCTCCGGTTGGCCACGTAGTGACGCCGTCCCTGCCGGTGCATGCGCAGGCACAGGTCGATGTCTTCGCAGCCGTTAATATAGGTTTCGTCAAAGCCGCCGGCCGCCCAAAAGACTTCGCGGTGCGTGAGGCAGCAGGCCGCCGTCACCGCGCTCCACGGCGTGAACTCTGCCGTCCGCAGCCACGCCGGCACGCGCTTATAATATTGTCCGTAATGCGCCGGCGTGAGCCAAGGCGCGAACACCACGCCCATGTGGTCGTAGCGGCGCGTGGTCGGATTGGTCTGCAGGTTGCCGATAAACCCCGCGTCGGAGAACCGCTCCAGCCCGGCGCGCATGGGTTCATACCAGCCGGGGGCGAGTTCGGTGTCGTTGTTGAGGAACAGCAGCCGTTCCGCGCGCGCCTCGCGCGCCGCGAGGTTGTTGTTGATCGCGAAATTCCCCTTCCGCTCGTTTAAAAAAACCCGATACGGCGCGCCGAGGGTTTTTAAAAACTCGCGCGTCCCGTCCGTGCTCAGGTCGTCCACGATCAGGACTTCGTAGTCCACGCCGGCGAGCGAGCGCTCCAGCGTTTCCAAACAACGCCGGGTGAGGTCGAGTCGGTTATGGACCGCCATGAGGATGCTGACTTCGGGCGCGTTCATGCGGAGGGCGCGGTCTGCGCATAGAGCGCGGCCAGGCGCGCGGCATTCTGGCGGGCGTCGAAATTCTGCTCCACCCACGCGCGGGCCGCGTGGCGCAGGCGCTCGGCCTGCGCGTCGTCGTCGCGCAGCGCGGTCAACAGGGCTACCCAGCGATCCGGATCGTCCACATCGGCGACACGACCGGTCACGCCGTCGGTGATCGCCTCGGTGGTGGCCGCCGCCGGCGAAGTGACAACCAGCACGCCCGCGGCCATCGCCTCGGGGATCACGTTGGGTAGGCCGTCGCGATTGCCGTCCGCCGCCACCACGCCAGTGTGCAACAGCACGTCGGCCAACTCGAACTCGTCGGCGATGTCCACCGGCGAGCGATGCCCCAGAAACGTCACGCGCGCGGCCACGCCCAGCTCGTGCGACCTCGCCTCCAGCAGCGCGCGCAGCGGCCCCTCTCCGGCGATGCGCGCCTCGAAATCCACGCCCGAGGCCTGCAACGCGGCGTAGATATCGAGCTGCTGGTGAAGCCCTTTTTTCGGCACGAGTCGCGCCACGCACAGCAGGCGCAGGGGCTTGCGCGGGATGCGCAGGGGCTTGAGCGGCGGCAGCGTGGTCAGCCCGCGGCGGATGACGTGGATTTTCCCGGGCGACAGGCCTTTTTCCAGCAACGTCTGGCGGCCCATCGCGGTCGAGGTGTGCACCCAGAGCGCGCTCTCCAGTTTCTCGCGCAGCCAGCCGTCTCCGCCGTGCTGATACAAATCGTAGGCGTGGGCCGCGCCGCTCCAGGGGTGTCCGTCGAGCCGCCCGAGCAGCCACGCGGCGGCGGCGGGCGCGCCGGCCCACACGGCGTGGATATGCGCGGGACGCTCGCGGCGGAAATGCGCGGCGTGGACCAGGCCGAAGCCGAGCCCGAGCAGGTTTTCAAAAAAGTTGAGCGCCGACGGCGGACGCCGCGAGCAGACGCCCCGCACGAGTTCGCCGAGCACGCGCGGGCGGCGCACCGCCAGCCATGGCAGCCAGACGAGCAGCGAGAGCAGTTTCCACTTGGGAAAACGCGTGACGGGCAGGCCGTTGAATTCGCCGCCGCCGCCCCACATCGAGTAGAGGCGCAGGTGGACGCCCGCCGTCTGGAGCCCCGCCACCTCGCGCTGGAGAAACGTCTCCGTGGACTTCGGAAACGTCGTGAAGAGGTAGGCGATGACGGGAGCGTCGGGCATCGGGCGTGAAGAGGAAACCTGAGGGCTGAAACGTGAAACCTGAAACTTAAAACCGACTTCCCACCCTAGGTTTCTGGTCTCACGTTTCAGGTTTCGTAGTTCAGGTTTTCCGGAACACCACGCAGACGTTGGCGCCGCCGAAGCCGCTGCTGTTGTTGAGCGCGATGCGCGCCTGTTTCTCCTCGGTGGCGCGCGGGATGTGCAACCCCTCGCAGGCCGGGTCCAGTTCGGTGATATGCGCGGAGCCCGGGATGAAGCCGCGTTTCAGTGCGAGCGCGCAAAAACCCGCCTCCATCGCGCCGGCCAGCGAGAGGCCGTGGCCGGTGAGCGCCTTGGTGCTGCTCACGGCGATGCGCGCGGCGTGTTCGCCGAGGACGGCGCGCAGGGCCTTGCACTCGGAGACGTCGCCGATGGGCGTCGAGGTGGCGTGCGCGTTGATGTAGTCGACGTCGGCCGGGGTGATGCCGGTCGCCTTGAACGCGCGCCGCATGGCCGCGGCCAGCCCGGCGCCCTCGGGGTGGGAGATGGCGACGTTGTGGCCGTCGGACGCCTGGCCCCAGCCGAGCACTTCGGCGTAGGGTGCGGCACCACGGCGGAGAACCTCGTCCTCGCTCTCGATCACCAGCACGGTAGCGCCGCCGGTGCCGACGAACCCATCGCGGCGTTTGTCGAAGGGGCGCGAGGCGGTGTCGGGGTCTGGATTGGGCGAGAGGGCGCGCATCCCGGCGAAGGGCAAAATGGTCTCCGTGTTGCCGTCCTCGGCACCGACCACGAACATGCGTTTCTGCCGACCGAGCGCGATCTCGTCGAACGCGAATCCGAGCGCGTGGGCCGAGGCCGCGCACGCCGAGGTGAAGCCGGTCGAGGCGCCCTTGATCTTAAAGTGGGCGACGAGGTTGAACTGCACGGTGCCGGCGATGCTGGCCACGACGCCGAGCGGCGGGCAGCGCATGACGCCGTGCTGGTGCATGCGGTTGACCATGCGGGCGAGGATGCCGGGCGAACCGGCCGACGCGGCGTAGAGGCCGGTGTCGTCGTTGGACACGTCCCCGGGCGCCAGGCGCGCGTCGGCGATGGCCTGCTCCAGCGCGCACGTCGCGTAGAGGGCGTTGGGGCCGAGACTGCGGAGTTGTTCGCGCTTGATCGCGTAGGGCGCGGGGATCACCCAGTCCTCGGCATCGTCGGCATCGGTCTGAAACTCGCGCACCGGCGCGCTAACCTTGACGGGGATGTTGTCCGCGGCGAACGCCGGGTTGCGGACCATGCCGTGGCGCAGTTCGCGCAGGCTCTGCTCCACCGTGGCGGAGGTGTTGCCGATGCTCGTGATAAAACCCAATCCGGTGACAAATACGCGCGGCATGAGATGGTTGGTGACGAGAGCCCCATGCTCGCCGCGAAGGGCGGATGATAAAGCCCAAAAAACGGCGTCGGTAAATGCGCGTCAGGCCCCGGTCGCCGGACCCGCGTTCACCGCCGGGGCGGAGGCGGCCTCCGGAGCGGGCGCGGGCGTCGTGGCGTCGACCAAGCCGAAGGTCAGCGTGATCTCCTCGGCGACCACGGCCTTTTCCTGGCCCACGCGGATGTGGCCGGTGTAAACCGCCAGCGGCGCCTTCACTCGCTTCGATTTGAGCGTGAGAGTAAGCGTGTCGCCCGGCTTGCAGACGCGGTGGCAGCGCACGCCGTCGGTCGAGGCGAAAAAGATCGTGGCGGCGCCGACCGCCTTGCCCGCGTCCACCGGTAGGCCGGCGAGCAGGTGCAGCACGCCGAGCTGGCCGAGCGCCTCCAGCATGATCGAGGCGGGCATGACGGGGTTGTCCTTGAAATGGCCCGCGAGGAAAAACTCCTGGCCGGTGATGCGGTAGCTCGCGGTGAGCTGAGCCGGACCGACGCGCGCCTCGTCGATGAACAAAAACGGCGCTCCGATCGGCATGATTGCGCGCAGGTCGTCGCCCGCGATAAACCGCGCCGGCGCGGGCGGGGTCGCACCGCGCGCGCGGCAGTCCACGAAGGTCTTGATGTCGCCGATCGTCACGAGCCCGCGCAGTTCTTCGTTCTCGATCTTGGTCCGCGTGACCTCCTCCACGAGCATGACGATCTCCATCATGGTGAGGGAATCGAGGCCGAGATCCTCGATCACACGGAGGTCGTCGCAGTCGCCCGTCAGCCGCGACCGCAGGTCCGGCTCCACGAACCGGGTAAAAATACCGATGATGATCGCGGGCAGGTGCTGGATGTCCCCGGTCTGGCGGTAGGCGACAGCCGCCTCAACCGTCGCGGGCGAACACCGACGCAGGCTCTCGCGCAGCAGCGCTTCATCTTCACCCGAAAAGGACGAACGATCTACAGGCGTGACCGGGGACGAGGCGGCGGAAGACATTGGAAATAAGGATGGATACGTATTGACCCGACAAGGACAGCCAAAATCCAATCGAGTTGCGCCGATCAGTCGGACCGTCCCGGGCCGGAAGGTCAAACCCTGAGCAAAGCTTGCGTTTAAAATCGAATTTACCGACCAAGCCCCCGGCCATGCACGCAACCACACCCTCGCGCGAGGTGATCATCGTCACCCAGGAATTCCACCCCAAGCGGGGCGGCATCGCCACGGTGACCGAGGAAATGGCCAAGGCCGCCGCCGCGCTCGGCCTCACCGTGGAGGTCTGGGCTCCCCGCGCTGAGTCGACGGACCTGGACAAACCCTGGCCGTTTGCCGTCCACCGGCTGCCGGTGGACAGCCGTCACGGGTGGATCAACCGGCTGCGGCTCGTGCGTGAGTTTATCCGCGAGCGACGCCGCCTGCGCCGGGCCACCGTGTATCTGTCCGAGCCCGGCCCGATGCTCGCCTGGATGCTGGTCGCGTCGTTCGGCGCGCTTCGCGTCCGCCGCCTCGTGCTCACGTTTCACGGCTCGGAGATCCTGCGCTTCCACGCCAATCCGCTCCTCCGCATGCTCACCCGCCGGCTGGTCCGCCGGGCGTTCCGCATCGGCACGCTCACCCGCTACACGCAGCAGTTGTTATGCGACCGCTTCCCCCGGGCGGCGGACAAAACTTTCCGCACGCCGGGGGCGTTGCGCACGGATTTTGCCCTGCCTCCCCGGCACGCCCCCACGGACAACCGCGACAAACCGATCGTCGTCCTCACCGTGGGCCGCCTTCATCCGCGCAAGGGCCAGCTCCTCGCGCTGCAAGCCCTGCAGTCCCTGCCGCCCGGGCTGCGCGCCCGCGTCGAATACCACGTCGTCGGCCCCGTCGCCTCGGCACCCTACGAGCGCGCCTTGCGCGCCGCCGCCGCGCAACCGGGCGTGACCGTGCGTTTTTGGGGCAACCTCCCCGACCGCGAACTCGAAACGGTTTACGCGCAGGCCGACGTCTTTGCCCTCACCAGCATCGACCACGGGCACAGCGTCGAGGGCTTCGGACTCGTCTATCTGGAAGCCTCCGCCCACGGCCTGCCGGTGGTCGCGCACCGCGTGGGCGGCGTATCCGAGGCGGTGGATGACGGTCGCACCGGACTGCTGGTCGAACCGCACCACCCGACGGCGCTGACCGCCGCCTTTCGCACGCTGCTCGAGGACCCCGCGCTGCGCCGCCGTCTGGGCGAGGCCGGCCGCGCCTGGGCCGGTCGCCATACCTGGAGTCGTGCCGCCGAACTGCTTTTTTCCGAGACCGACGAGTCCGCGCCTTCCCCATGAAGATCCGCCTCCTCCAAGACCACCTGCGCAGCGGCGGCACCGAGCGGCAAACCCTTCTGCTCGCCCGCGCCTTCGCCGAGGCCGGTCATGCGACGGAGATCGTCACCTTCCGCCCCGGCGGCGCGCTCGCCGACACGGCCTCCGTCCCGGTCCGTTGTCTCCAGCCTTTTGATACGAAGCTGAATGGGTTCGCGCCCGGCCTGGTGCGCACGCTCCGCGCTGCCGCCCCCGACGTCGTGCTCTGCATGGGCCGCATGGCGAACTGCCACGCCGGCCGCGTCGCCCGCGCGCTGCCCGCCACCATCGTCGTCGGCACGATGCGCACCGGCAAACCGCTCCCGTGGTTCTTTCGTCGTTCGCTGCGGCAAGTCGCCCATGTCGTGGCCAACAGCGCCGAGTCCGCACACGGGCTCACACACATCCACGGACTGCCGCCCGACCGCGTCTCGGTCATCCACAACGCCCTCGTCTTCCCGCCGGCGGACGCCGCCCCCGCCCGCGACGACGCCCTGCGCGCGCGCTTCGGCGCCGGTCCCGGCACCTGCGTGCTGCTGTGCGTCGGCATGTTCCGGCCCGAGAAAAACCAGCGCGCGCTCATCCGCATCGCCGCCGCCCTCGGACGCGACGCCGACTGGCAGCTCTGGCTCGCCGGCGACGGTCCCGAGCGGACCGACTGCGAAGCCCTCGCCGCGCGCCTCGGCGTCGCCGACCGCGTGAAATTTCCCAGTTTCGTCGCCGATCCCACTCCGCTCTACCGCGCGGCCGATCTCGCCGTGCTGGCCTCGCAGGCCGAGTCGCTGTCCAACTTCCTCATCGAGGCGCAGGCGCACGGCCTGCCCGCCGTCGCCTGCGCCGCCGGCGGCGTCGCCGAATGCCTGCGCGATGGAGTCAGTGGACACGTGGTGTCGCCTGGCGACGACGCGGCCTTCCTCGCGGCGCTGCGCCCGCTGATGGCAGACGCCGGCCTGCGCGAGCGCGCCGGACAGGCCGCGCGTACGTTTGCCCGCGACGCCTTCGCGCCCGAACGACAGGCCCGGGCCTACCTCGATCTCTTTGCCCGCCTGCTGGCGGCGAATCCGCTTGAAGCCCCGCCCCGCGCCCGCGCCTGATTCCACTCACCGCCGCCATGTCCACCCCGTCGCGCTCCACCCTTCGCGAAGTCCTCCAGCCCGCCGTCGTCGTCGGCGCGCTCGGCTACTTCGTGGACATCTACGACCTCACGCTCGTCTCCATCCTCCGCGTGCCCAGCCTGACCGACCTCGGCGTGCCCGCCTCCGAACTGGTGAACCGCGGCGTGAGCCTGCTCAACTGGCAGATGATCGGCATGCTGCTCGGCGGCATTTTCTTCGGCGTGATCGGCGACCGCGTCGGCCGGCTCACCGTGCTCTTCGGCTCCATTTTGCTCTACTCGCTGGCGAATATTGCCAACGGCTTCGCCACCTCCGTCGAGGCCTACCTCGTGTTGCGCTTCATCGCCGGTTTCGGCCTGGCCGGCGAACTCGGCGGCAGCATCACGCTCGTCTCCGAAGTGCTCTCGAAGGAACGCCGCGCCTACGGCACCGCGCTGGTCGCCACCATCGGCGTGATGGGCGCGGTGGTCGGCGGCCTCGTGGCCGGTCATGTGACCTGGCGGACCTCCTACTTCATCGGCGGCGGGCTCGGACTCGCGCTGCTCTTCCTGCGCGTGAGCGTGGCCGAGTCGGGCATGTTCAAACAACTGAAGTCCGCCGCGCCGCACGTGAAACGCGGCGACTTCCTCTCGCTCTTCACGCGCTGGTCGCGGTTTTCCAAATACGCGCGCTGCATCCTCATCGGCCTGCCGAGCTGGTTCGTGGTCGGCGTGCTGGTCACCTTTTCGCCCGAGTTCGCCCGGGCCCTGCGCATCTCCGGCGAGATCAAGGCAGCCTACGCGGTCTCGATTCTCTACCTCGGCCTCACCGTCGGCGACCTCGCCAGCGGCCTGCTCACGCAATGGGTCGGCTCGCGGCGCAAGGTCGTGCTCGGCTTCATCCTGCTCACGGTAGCGTGGACGGCCGCCTATTTCCTCTCGGCCGACGCGGGGGCGCGCTGGTTCTACACGGTGATCTTCGGCCTCGGCGTGGGCATCGGCTACTGGGCCGTGTTCGTGACCATCGGCGCGGAACAGTTCGGCACCAACCTCCGCTCCACCGTGGCGACCACCGTGCCGAATTTCGTGCGCGGCTCCCTCGTGCCGATCACGTTGCTGTTCAAGTTCTGCAAAGACGACTCCCGCCTGGGACTCCTGCCCTCCGCGATGCTGGTCGGCGCGATCTGCATCGGCCTCGCGCTCTGGGCGCTGCACGGACTCGAGGAAACCCACGGCAAGGACCTCGATTATTTCGAGCCGGTCTAGGCGACTGTCCCATCATAAATTTCGGTCGTAGGGCCCGACCTTGTGTCGGGCCGGTGCGGTATGCGCAGCACGAAAGACTGCGCGGCCTCACGCAAGGTGAGGCCCTACAACGAACCGAAAATTCAGCTATTACTGGATACTAGGCGCCCGCCCGCTCATCAATTACAGGAACAGAGGGTGCTCCCGGGCCGGACAGGCTCTACCGCAGTCATAGCAAAACGTTGTAACTGCTTTGGGGATTAAGACATCGAAAGATCGGCCCCCGCTCCGGCCAAACGAAAGCATCCTGCGCTTACCCTCCCCCGGATGGGCCCTCCACGCGCCCAAAAACAGCCATCCTCCCACCTCGGTCCGCGGCTTGCACGGATCATGCTATGAACCATCTGCATGACCGCACTCTCCGCCACCTCCGCCCCCTTCACCGCGCCCGATGAGCTTCGCGCCGACCACCTTCGCCACGAAACGGCGCTGCGCATGGTGGGCACGCTTTATTATGTCGGCGCCGCCCTCCTCGTCGCCGGCGCCGTCGCGCTGGCGATCAAAGGCGGCGGCTCCCGCACGATCTGCGGCCTGGCCATGCTCGCCGCGGGCTTCGGCGCCGCCGGCTATCTGTTGCGCAAACTGGATTTTCGCGCGCGCATTCTCGGCAGCTTCATGGCGCTGGCCGGCCTGGCCGCCCTGCCCATCGGTACCGTGCTCAACGGCTACGTCCTCTACCTGCTGCACTCCAAGCGCGGCCGCACCGTGCTCGCCCCCGGCTACCGCGACGTCGTGGCGCGCACCCCGCAGTTCCAGAGCCGCGCCGCCTACCCGGCGCTGGCGATGAGCGTCATCCTGACCGGCGTGACGGTTTACAACGTGATCAGCACGCTCTGGTCCGCCTGAGCGCGCCGAAGACGGCCCATGGCCGGGGATTGGAATGGCCGGACATTTCGGTCAACACCGTCTCCATGCCCGAGTCCGCCATCCTTCGACATTACCGGCCCGAGGACCTGCCCGCGGTCGTCGCGGTCTATCGCGACGCCGTGCGCTCCATCGCGCCGGGGCTCTACACACCGGAGCAGGTGAAGGCGTGGGCGGCGTTTGCCGAAACCGACCGCGAGCTGCGCGCCCTGCTGGCGCAAGGCTACCGGCTGGTCATCGAGGACGCGAACGGCGTCGAAGCCTTCGCCCTGCTGTATCCGGCGGACTACGTGTCGTTGCTCTACTGCCGGGCGAGCGCCTCGCGCCGCGGCTACGCGAGCCGGCTGCTGGAGGCGCTGGAGACGGAGGCGCGCCGCCGCGGCCTCACCCGCATGCACACCGCCGCGAGCCTGATCAGCCACCCGCTGTTTCTGCGCCACGGCTACACGGTGGATTCGCCCGAACGCGTCGAACGCAACGGCGTGCCCTTCGACCGCTACCGCATGAGCAAGCGGCTGTGAACGCACCGTGCGGGCAAACCTGCGCGCCGGCCGACGCCTTTGGAGTATTTTAAATCAAGTCACAGCCGAAATGGCACGTGACGATCCGGTGCAGGAGCGGCTTTACGCCGCGATCAAATCGAGCCGTGCGCACGTCATCGCGGCGTAAAGCCGCTCCTACCTAAACAACCCCGACCAAAAAGCCCCGACCGGCGGTCGGGGCTGCAGCGGAAATGCGACCGCTTATTTCAGCAGCTCGGCCAGCTTGTCATGCATCGCGTCGGCCCAGATCTGGTAACCCGCGGCGTTCGGATGGAGGGCGTCGGGCATGATGCTCTGGGGCAGCGTGCCGTCGGCCTCGAGGAACTTTTGGCTGATATCGAGAAAAAACACGCTCTTGCCGTCGTCGAGCCTGGCGAGAAGGCCGTTGATCTCGGCGATCAACGCCCGCACCGGCGCATCGGCCTTCTCGGCGCGCGGGAAGATCGCCAGCAGCAGGACCTTGGTGTCGGGGCAACGGGTGCGGATTTCGTGAACGACGGCGGCGACGCCCTCGGCGATCTGCGGCGCGGAGTCGCGGCTGGTGTTGTTGGTGCCGATCATGACCACGGCGACCTTGGGCTGGATGCCGTCGAGATTTCCGTTTTGCAGACGCCAGAGCAGATGCTCGGTCCGGTCGCCGTTGATGCCGAAGTTGGCGGCCTTGCGCGGCTCGTAACGCTCGGCCCAGATCGCCTTGCCGCCGTTGCGCCAGCCGTCGGTGATCGAGTCGCCGACAAACAGCAGGTCGACGCCGCCCTTTTTGGCGATGGCGTTGAAGCCCTCGTGGCGCACCAGCCAGTCGTTGCGCAGCGTGGGCACCGCCGCGGGATTGACGGGGACCGGCTCCGCGGCGCGCAGCACGACGGAGAAGCCAAGAAGCAGAACCGGAAGTAGACGAACGAGGGGTTTCATGGGGGTTAGCCGGTAAACAATCCCGTCGCCCCGAACGCCACCTCGAAAATCGTGCACGGCCGGCGAACCGACGACGCCTTATCGCGAGACCGCGAACACCGAATAGGTGATCGTGCGCTCGCCCGTGATCACCGGGATTTCGATCTTGGTCGTGAAGGGCGCATCGACGGACTTCGGCGTGAGCGTGAGCCGCCAGGTGTCCGGCTCCGCGCCCGGCGTCAGCGCAACCGTCAGCGTGTCCGCCTGCGGCTTGGGTTCGCCGAGGCGCACCGCGGATTTGGCCGTGCGCTTGAGCTCGATGACACGCGCCACGAGACCGTCGGCCTGGGACCAATGCACCAGCCGGGGCGTGATCGAAACCAGCGGCTGGATATCGACGCGCAACGGGAGGACGACCGGCTCGGAGCCGGGCTCGTTGGTGACGACGGTGATCCGGACCGATTGCGGCCCCGAGCGATCACCGGTGGCATAGGTGGCCTTGATGACGCCCGAGCCGCCGGCCGGCACCACCCGCGACTCGACGGTCGGCGTGGTGCAGCCGCAGCTCGCCTTGAGCTCCCTGATCGTGACGGCAGCCGTGCCCTCGTTTTTAAACGGAAACTCCGCGACGACCTCCCCCGCCCCCGCCTCGACCGCCAGATCCAAGCCGGATTTCTCCCACGTCAAAGCCGACACCGGCAGTGCCACCACCGCCCAAGCCCAGCCGATGATGATAAAAGCAGTTAGCCTGCGCATCTCTCGGAGAAAACAGGACCGGACCTCGGCGTAGAGATTAAAATCCGCCACCCAACACCCATTCGTCCGCACCAAGCCGGAACTAGCCGGATCACCTGCCTTCACCACGTTGCCCGCCTTCTTCGTGAAACTCCCGCATGAGACTTACAAAAATCTCGCTACAGGTGGAAACCTCGGCAAAACGCTTGCCATCATGAAGTCCGAACAGGCCCATCCTAGGCGCTGCGGGATCAAGCAGGTTGGCGATACGCTCGCCTCTCTGTCTGCCAAGAGTCGTCTCCGTGCAGGACTGAATTGGCAAAACATAATACCACTCGGCTCGATCTCATTTTCCGAACCGAACTCAATCACAACCGAGCTGCATTCGCCGTTGAGGCTTTGACGCATTAGGCATCCCTATGCGAATCCTGCTGGACACAAATATAATCATACCGCTCGAAGATTCGAGTAAGGCACTGGCACCGCACTTGGCACGCCTAAATCAGCTGGCAACCCAGCACGGACATCAGCTCTATGTCCACCCGGGCTCAAGCACCGATATAGCTCGGGACAAAAATCTGCTCCGCGCCGAAATAACACTCTCAAGAATAGACCGGTATCCGATTATTGAGTCTCCGCCGCGTTTGAGACCGGAAAAGACCTTGGCAGAGCTGGATAATGATGAGGTCGATGATGAGATTCTATACTCGATAAAACGGAATGTAGCTTCGGTTCTAATAACCGAGGACCGGGGCATACACAAAAAGTCAGCGGCTAATGGACTGAGCGCACAGGTGTTTTACGTCCAGCAGGCAGTTGCTTGGCTTGAGCGGCTTCATTCCGAAAGACACCTCACGTTCCCAAATATTGAGGATGTGCCGCTGCATAGCTTAGACATCAAATCCGCTTTCTTCGATTCGCTGCGTGATGGGTATGATGGATTTAATATCTGGTTCTCCAGATCAGCACAGACAGGCCGAAGAGCATGGATATATAAAACGGACGTAGACACCCCTCTGGCTATTTGCATTTACAAGAAGGAGCATGAGCCCGTGGTAACCGATGATGGTCGTGGCCTCAAGGATCATGCCCTTAAATTATGCACATTCAAAGTGGGTGAAGACGTCAGAGGTAGGCGAGTTGGCGAACTCTTTCTCAAGGCCGCATTCAAATACTGCTTCGAAAATGACATTCGGTATACATATTTAACGATGATAGAATCGCAAGGACACTTGAAGGACCTTTGCGTCAAATATGGATTTTCGGTTTGGGGACATTGCGGGCAGGGGCGCGAGATCGTAATGGTTAAAGAAAACCCTCGAATCGCTCCACCCGCCCCCCTTGATCCGCTTGAATATCACATTAAATACTCGCCCTGCATTAAAATAACACCCAACACCCAGATTCTTGTTATCCCAATTCAGCCCAATTACCATAATCTCCTATTTCCAGAGGTCGGAAGCCAACTTCAACTATTCGCCGATTCGACGACTGGGAATGGGCTTACACTTGCGTATCTTTGTCACTCTAAAATTAAAAATATCCACCCAGGGGATGTCGTCGTGTTTTACCGTTCGCAAGACCTGCGGGAAGCAACAACACTAGGGGTCGTTGAAAATTCATTTATTCACAACTTGGCGAGCATTGCTTACACAATACGCATGTCAAGATACCTCATGGGAAAAAGCACGCGTCGATCCAATGGGGTCGATCCGTTACTTGCTACCTTTACCCGAACCCCACCTGGTTCAGCACATTTAGTGGTAAGAGAAACGCCCGCCCTTCGCCAATAATTCAGACAAAAATATGAAAACATTTATAGTCATCATCGGATTAGTGCTGGTCGTTTATTTTATCACTGACCGCAGAAAATCATCCCATGGTCCGGGCGCGGCTCATTATATGCCTGAACCTTCACCGGCGTTGTCCAATCTTGAGGCCGAGAGAGACCGGCCTAGCGATGACGCATTTAATCGAGCAGGGTGGAAAACGGTCGATCGGGCTACGGCGGAGGCGTTTGGGATCACCGACAATAACGTCCATTGCGATATGGCTTGGCGTCAGGCCGTAAGCGAGATGCCCGCGCGCGCCCAAGTAAGAGCATCGCGTGCGCTCGGGCGGCAGGGTCTGTGCACTTGGTATGTGATGAGAATCGTGGGGCCGGACGGCAATGTGATGTGCGAGTTTCAGCGCCCCGGTCCGCGCGGCTCGAAACCATCCGACTACTGATCGGCATGGCAGAATGGATCAAGACAACGAGCCGATGGAGCCACAGCGTGCTAGTCGCTCGTTTCGGAAACCTACGAAGCCAGCCTGCTGCTCTTCGACGAGCTGTGGAACGGTGATCGCATGAAGGTGGACGGAGATTACGTCGTGGCCATTCCCGCGCGTGACATGTTGCTGGTGACCGGTTCAAACAACCCGCTCGCCGTGCAAAAAATACGGTCCCTGGCCCAGAAAATCCGCGCCGAATCTTCCTACGATCTGACCTCCGACCTCTTCGTCTATCGCTCCGGTAAATTCATCAAATTCGAGGAATCGAGGTGAAAGCCCAGAGGTAGGTCGCGGAGTGAGTTTCGCCGTTTTTATTACCCTTCATCATCCGCCGATAAGGACGCTCACCAATGAACACTAAAAAGCCTGCCGTGTTTTCACACGGCAGGCTTGGGTGGACTCTCTACGTCTCAAAAGAAGCGTTTACTCGTTCAGCGGGCGGGTCGGAGGGAGAAGGAAGCTTTTGCGGATCGTGATCACTCCGGGAGTGCGCCAAGGCCAGGCTTGGTCGGCGGCCAGTTGCACTTGGCGGCGCAGGCCCGCGAGCTTCGTGATGTCGGCCTCGATCTGCTCCAGCGTCGCGGCGGCCTCGGTCTTTTGCTCGTCCTGGGCGTTGTCCTTCGCCCCGTAGGTGGTGATCGCAGTCGCGAGTTTCGTGATTTTGTCCCTCCCCGTGATGCCGGGGAGTTTGTCGATCGGTGGCGTGCCGCCTTCGCCGGGCGAAATCCGATTGAGGACGCCGCGCGCAAGGGTGAGCACACTGGCGAGGGTTTCGCCGGAAAGCCCACGGCCGATCCCATAGGCTTCGCGCAAGGTGGCTTGATCGTCAGCAAAAGCGCGCTTGGCGGCAGTCTGGATCGGCTGGAGCACGGCGAGGAGCGCTTCGCGGGCGCTGGCCTCTTCCACGGTGGCCGTCTTCTTGGCGGCGCGGGTGCCGGTGAGCTGGCCGAGCGCGGTTTCGATCTCGTCGGCGAGCGTCTCGATGCCGGACGCCAAGGTGGGGTCGCATTCAACGGCGGCGAGGCTGGCGGCATGCGCGCTATCGAGCGCCGCGGCCGCGACCTTCCGCGCGGATTGAAGTTCGTCGAGGTAGCCCCGGTTGATGGAACCCCGGGTGATCTTGGATGGGCTGGAGGCGGTGGTCGTAGGAGCCGCAGGCTGGGCTGTCAGTGTGTCTGGCATGGGTTATCCTTTCCTTGGTTAAGGAGCCTCTGAAAAACGCGCCGTTTTCACCGGGCGTTATGCGAAGGATGATTTTTCGAGCAGTATGGTGGGGCAAAGAAGAGGGAACGGAAGATCA